>Ga0209728_1002177_pt1 | contig 10296 bp, 9 predicted proteins | sample RifGroD1_FD_183997 | JGI IMG/M metagenome (GOLD analysis project Ga0209728, IMG submission 183997) | Groundwater microbial communities from Rifle, Colorado, USA - Groundwater D1 (SPAdes) (version 2) | ecosystem: Environmental > Aquatic > Deep subsurface > Groundwater | place: Rifle, Colorado... | reverse complement strand
TGATCTCCTTTGTATTCATTTTCCCGGCGTGATTTCGTCATGGTGCCGCTTGTGGTCCATAAACCATCTGCGGTGGCGCTCTATCATATCCAGTGTTGTTCTCATGTCACAGTGTAGTTCCCCCGGCTTGCAGCGGGTTATCCCGTGGTCCCGCCGGCGGGGACACACCCCCTCATGCCGGCAGTACATTCTTGCATCCGTACTGATGGCAAGCGTCATCCCATGGCTTAACCGGGCAGTTCGTCAGCTTGCAGCAGTTGGAATGTATATTGAAATTCAGGCATTTCTTGTGAACTCGTGCTGTCATCGCTGCACCCCCCGCAGATTATGCAGTAGCCGTGGCATTCCATAAGTCGATTTCTTTCTCCCTTCTGCTGATAAGACCATCGCACGTCTTGCCGCCTGCTTTCGTCCACTTCATCAGTTCACCGTGGTATTCGTCTTCTTCGTCCAGACTGCCGACGGCCGCATAATCCCCCGCATTCAGCTTTTTCAAGAGTGTCGATTTCTGGAAAGCACCCACTCCAACATTGAAAGCAAATGATACCAGCGCGTCATACTGGTTCTGCGACAATTCAACCGTCACCTTACTATTGACTGCCGCCTCAAATCGCGTCAGATCGTCCGCCAGAAGGTCAAGCGCCTGCTCCGTGGTCAAGCCCTTGGAATAATCCTCGCCCGGCTGGATCAAATGGCCGCATCCAATAGTCCATAGACCGGCGGCGTCCTTGTACCGATGCAACACGACACCTTCCCACTCCATCAGCTTCTTCAGCCCGTTCGCGCTCATTCGCATAATCACGACTGAGTACCGACGATGGTGCCGTCAGTTATGTTGGCCGGTGCACTATCTTTGATATATAACTTTCCGCCCGTACCAATCCATAAGTGATATGCCCCAAAGCGCAACGTATTGACATGGTCAACTATGCCCGTACCCATAGCATAGTAGTCAACTACTGGGGCGGTGTCTGAGTCAGTCGTCAAAGTCGTGTTTATTAAAATATGGTCCTCGTGAGTAGAGGAAAACATGAACCCTGCTGTAACGGTAGCGGCGACAAAGTTTTTGAATGTGCATTGATGAGACGTTGTTGCCAGGCGCGTGCCTGAAAAGCTGCCACCGTTAATTATAATACGACTGCACGCCGTGAGCATGAATCCGCCTGCACCAGATTGCACGATATTACCTATAGTGACATCAGTGCAATTTCGCAGGAGTACAGCACTACTTTGGATATCTGCCTTGATATTGCTGATGTTGATAAAAGAAAATCCGTCAAATCCGCGCTTGTTCGTACCTGTTATAGCAATATCAAGATAACCTATGTTCAACCGGTAAACACCTTTAAAATATGCATCATATGTGGTTGAGGCCACGGCGCAGTTACGAGCGTAAACCGTCCCTATGTTAATCAATCCGGACGTGTCAACACCGCCTATTGCGTATCTATCGTAACCATCAACTCTAAATGTGCCTATATTCGCACTTATAAGATTGCGGACTACTAAGGCATCTTGAGAGAAAGTAACTCCAGGCGCATATGATGGGGTTGACTGACTCGCGTGGTCGGTTGATAGGTCGAGAACATCTATTGTTACGTTGTCAACGTAATCCGCAGGGGCTTGCCCAATCAGCCCGACACTGCGGCCTTTTATATACCCAACAGTTACATTGGTTGTCGGCCCAGATCCCACATTGCTTTCAATATCCAGATGTACCAGCCCTATCTGCGACCCGGTAACGCTGGCTACCGTAATCCCATCCCCTGATACCAGAGACACACCATTGCGATAAACATTATTTACCACAACATTCCCGATACTTACGTTCCGCAGTTTGCTTGCTGCGCCAGTACCTTGACCAGCGTAAACAACATCTCCCCTTATATCTGTGCCAGTAACATCACCAATGTGTACGTTTGATATATCGCCGGTTGCGTCAGTGGCCTGGATAAATACACAGTGGTTCTGTTCCCCTGTTTCGGTTGCGATGTTCCCGATATGAGAATGCGAACCGATTGTGACGTTTGATCCGGTAACAGTTATAGTCCTGACCCCATCAACTGCCGCTGCCGAACGTACAAATGTAGTAGCAAGTCCGGCAGTTACTATATTTTTGTTTGCAGGGGCACTGAATGAATCCGTGTAATATGATGTGGCTTGGAAAATAATCACAGGGGCGGACGCAATTGCTTTTACTATCGCTGATGTCATATCGGTAGTGCCAGGCGTGGTATTCATCCCAAACCACTCGGGCCGCGCTTCTTTTAGGCCGGTGACCGCACCCGTCCCTGAAAACGTAATCAACCCGCCATATTCTACGGACAGATTCCGTCCCGTGAAATCAAGCGGTATTGACACATCCTGAGTATCAGTCACGATTATGGTTTTGCCAAGCGTATCAGCGTCAGCGACCGCCGCCTCAAGTCCTCCATACTGATTGCAGTTAATAGCATTACGGTAATACCCAATGTACGTGTCGGCTTCATATGCGATATCGTGACGGAGTACCGCATCTCCAACCGGCACGAAAAACGGCCCGTCCTCCGACCATGAACCAGTTGTGGTGTAAGGCAGAACAGTTGCAGCCGCCGCTCTGTAGAATTCACCCTCATACCTGAAAACCTCATTGTATCCGGTAATCAGTATGCCAGCGGCATACTCCCCGACGTTGTTGTAATGAGACATACCGGCCCATGACGGCCGGGACACTCCGAACCTGTCGGACCATCTCGCGGTCGTCTGGTTGACGGCTTTGTCCATGTTTTGAGCGTTGTCGTAAAGATCCCGCGCGTCGATTGATCCTAGTGGATTGCCTGTATTGTATGCCATTTCACACCCCTATTTGTCGAAGAATTTTACAGTTATGGTCGTAAGCATTGATATGATGGCCGCAATACCGGCAACGATAAAACCTATTTTTGTTTCTTCTTTTGCCGCCGTAAGTTCAACACCACGGATACGGCCAAAAAGCAGCTCTTGATTGTCCTCAAGCGACCGGACCTTCTCCCCCTGCTCGGCTATTTTTTCCAGCACGTTGCCGAGCTTTTCAAGGGTTTTCCCGATCTGTTCGGTAGTAACTTCAAGTTTCGCAATCGGTACAGCCTGTAAGCATTGCCCGTTCTCTGTCACGATTTACCCCCTATGGCATATTGTCATCGTCATCATATATTCTGGCATCATAATTAACCGCTTCAACCTCGACTTTATTTTGCCCGTTGTGAGATATCGAGGATATCAAAACAGGATAACTCCATCTGGTTACGGTCCCGAAAATCAGGTGAGGCGGTTCTACGCTCCATGTCGTATCCGGGGTAAAATCTATCTCTGGAATTGATACCACATTATCGCTGACTCTGGTAGCAGAATATGGCCCTGAAAGCGTGCCGTCCGGCTTTCTGATGCCTATCACATGATTAACACCATCAGTCCATACAAATGGCTCAGACGACTGCAACTGGATAACTCCTGATATCGCAGTATAGCCCATCAGGATTGACGACTGGCTGTAGCCTGGAACGTCATCCCCGAGAGCGCAAAACGACATATATGAGGAGTTGAGCGCGTCAAGTTCCGTTGCGAATCTGTAAGTGCGCCGGCGGTACTTCTGCATCCGGCGCTGTCTCATGCCGATACGCCATGCACGGGTGCGGTCGGTCACACCCTCAAGAGTGATTTTTTCGGACTTGGCCCCGATATCACCATCCAGCCGGCATTCAACGGTCTCCTTTGCCCATGTCGTCCCATCTATGTATTCAACATCAACTCCGTCGAATTCATCCGGCCGGATGGTCTGAAAGCTGCGCGTCAGTTGTTCGGCCATGTTTTGAGGCGTATACATATGCTCATAGACGGTTCTGACCTGGTCACGAATGGGCTTGATGACGCCCCGGTCAAGAGTCAGTTCCGCAAAACCCGCCCGCAGAGCGTTCAACATTTCGCCTTTGACGGTGCCCTCTGATTCAACAGACATGTCAAAATAATCGCCCCTTGCATCCCATACCGCCCCCAGCGTCTCAAGGTCCACTAAAGACAGGTCATCGTCAGTGTACCCCATCGATTTCGCGATATACGCCACCCACGGCACGATGGACCGGGTTTCCGCGTTGTCGGTCCATATCCCATCAACCAGAGTCGGCAACTTGCGTGTAGCCTGGACGGATATCAGCTGATCTGATTGAGCGGATATCCTGTCGCCACCACGGAGTTTTACCGTCATTGTTGTGACGCCTGCATATGAGGAGGGTGCCGTCAGCCGGGATTTGAGCCCGTACCATTGCACAGTGTCCTGTGTATCCGTAAGCGTGGATTTCGCGCCGACTCTCCGCATACGTACTTCCGGCCGGTATGGATCGCCCAAACCGAAAGACTCGGTATATCCAAGTTGGTCAAGTGTTGCGGCTGTCATGGTTTTGATTACCGACAACCACTCAGTTGTACCGATTTCGCGGTATTGTATTTCTGTCTGAACAGTTACAGGGTTTATTACACCGGAAGCTGCAACCTTCCCTAATCCACTGGGAAACATCAGATCATATTCCAGTGTGCTCGTAACTTCCCCGTCAGGGCACGCCGCGAACGGCCCCGCCCATTCCCCCTCTTGGCCGGATGCGTCAATGGCGATGACCGGGTCGTTTGTCGTTATCAGCGCAAATCCCAGCCATTCCGATTCATAAGTTCCATCATCCGTTAATCTGATGACGTGCATCTCATCCCGCACTACTCGAGTCGGATTAAAATCGCTGTTGAAATCATACTCATTAGTTATCATGGCAGTGATTTCGTATTGCTGATTTCGGTATCCAATAGCCATCCGGCGTGTTCCGGTTAAAAAACCGTTGACAGGCGAACCATTGTCGTAATCCAGCGTGATGTATCCGGACCCGTCGGTTTCGTTGATTACGTAATCACCCTCGTTCTCCCCGGTAATCTCTATTATCATCCCGGCAAACGGTGCCAGGGTTGTAAAATCTCCTGAGATGATATCTCGATCGCTCCCGCCGTCGGTGACAGTGTAGTCAAGGAATTGCTCAATCGTAATGACCGATTCAACCGGCCATGCAGGCCATTCCCCTGCCCCCTCGGGGATCATTATCACCAGTCCGTCAAACGTGTATGATTCAGCCGTTGCCGCCGTGCCGATTACGTAAGTCGCATTGAGTTCCAGCCCGGCTTTGCCGGTTGATGTTCCCGCAACCTCCGTTGCCGAGTGCCACCATCTAGCCGCTGTATCAGCACTCAAATCCTCGCCTGGTTCATAAATCGCATATTCAACATCTTCAGTTATCGCAATAAACTGTGTGTCGCCAACGAGCACAGACTCCTCGGGGATGGTGTACGAACCTTTGCCGACGCAGAGCGTCATTTCAATCCATTGGTCGGAGTCATAATCAAAATAGGTATGGGGAGGTAGGAGGTAATCCGGATAGACCTTGAACGTCCCGGCAATTTCCCTGATGATTGAATTCAGCCTGACTTTGTTCCCTCGTGCCGTTGCCTCATCAAGCGCGTCGCCTTTTACCGGCGCTCCCGTTGAGAGTTTCGGCATGTTGCCCATGGCAACGAGAGAGTAAACCATCGAAGCCGCAGACATGACAAACATGGCTATTGTAACCCAGCCTACCCAGTCTATCCCATAGCCAGGTTCAACATAGATATCAACGGTGTCATTCGGGGATATGGTTGTCGTTGCCCAGTTCGCCGATCCGATCATCCTGTTGTTTACCCATACGGAAATCGGATGGACTTCCCGCTCTGAAAAACTCGGGACTGTTGAGGACAACCAATCGTAGATGGGTTGAGGATGATTCAAAACGTGCGTTTCGAGTGGTGCACCTTCGAGTTTTGAGGGATATATGTTGATCATCGGTAGTCCTGGTTTTTATATTTCATCGGTAGTAAACCACCTTCAGATATCTGCGTTCAAAGTCCGGTATTCTTAACCACCTGCAGTTGGTATTCGGGTTGATTTCCATAATTGCCAAATCTCCGTCAATCTCAACCACAACCGCGACATGGAAGCATACCCGGCCACGGAACACAGCAGCAACCGAGCCCACCTCGGGATTGCAGACCTCCATTTGCTTCGCGACTTCCTGGTATGCCCTGGTAAATTCAATCGGCATCGTGTGCCGGACATGGCCGTGGGAGGGTAGCAACGACAAGCCGTAGACCTCATGCCGGATTTCCCTGACCAGACCCCAACAATCATATCGGAAAGGCCCGCGTGCGCCGTCCTCATACTCTTTACCTATGTAGTCATTGAGGTTCATATGTATTTCAGCCCTGGTGCAAATGACGCCGTGTATTTATCACGCGGCCATGCCGTGTTGAGCAAGTCAAAAAACCCTGCCTGGATATGGATGACTGAACCTTGCATGTCGCCTGATAACACCGTCATTCTGTATGGAGTATCCGCCGGTACTGTTTTGTTGGAAGCAAGGAAAGCCCGATAGATTAAAGTGACGCGCTCCTCTGCCTCCAGAGCGTCATCAATCAACCCCTGTGCCTCCCCGGTAATGTTATCGATCGCAAACGTTAGCATTTGCGCCCCTGAATTGTTTTTCTTCGGCAGGGCAACCGCGATACCTGCGGCGATAAAAGTAATCTCCCGATCATCCTCATCAATGCAGGTATGGTTTTCAAATCCGTTGCAGATAAATATCGACGATGACCACGCCGGGCAAGATAATTCCAGCGTGTCAATTATGATATCGCCGCCAGATGCATATACGGTTTCGAGTACGCTCATTGTGGCCATGCCTCATTCATGGCACGATCGAAGATATCTAGCTGCAAAATGATGCTGGGATAGTAGAGCGCATATGATGGATCCAATGATGGTTTCTCCCTGAGTTCGACTTTGGCTTTATACGACCACAAATTAACGCCAACGAGTTGCGGCCCTTGCGGGGACTCCATGAATCGGCATTCCTGGGCAATGTATCCAATCGGAGATTTGATGCTGATCATAAACCAGTCGCCACCAGCCGCCGCAACGAACGATTCAAAAATCATACCCTCAAGCGCAGTGAACAGCCATGACAAATCCGCATAGGCCGGAACGGATGTATATGCCACCCGTTGCCGCGCCCTGCCGGAAACCATCTGCGTCCTGATGATATTGTTTTCCGGATTGATATTGTAACCGGCCCTGAGTGGTGCCGGGAGTATTGCAGGATAGTCCATTATGCCCCCACCGGTTGCAGTCCGAATTTACGCGACATAGCCTTTTGTGCTTTGCCATCGCCCATCAGGTCCGCAACCCAAATGTCAATCACGCGCCGGTCGTCCTGCTGCCGTGTTTCAACCTGCCCGGCTTTTGATTTATCCTCATACAGATTAACTATCGGAGCATCTCCGCCGGTTGATTGTTTTGATACGCTTTCGAGTGTCCGGTCAAGTTTTGCGGATGTTTCGGCAGTCGATACGCGCTCGCCTTTTTTCAGCAGCCAGGTTCCGTCCTGCGGGATTGAGTCGATACCATCATGAGCCATACCGGCCAGTCCCATTCCGGCGACCATACCGGCTTGAGCGTAACCGGCTATCATCACCATGTTTGCAAGTATTTCGCCGCTTAAAAAACTTCCGCTTGTCTTTCTCGCGTTGGATGCCGCCACATGAGTATTCACAATGATCATCGCCGCCGCCGCTATTTTTTCGACTGCAAACATGGCTTTGTAGGCTGCACTGTTTTCGCCAGCAAGGTTTTTTACTATGCCGGTCATTGACTCAGCGACCGCCGTGTATATTGCGATTTCCCCCTGCATTGCTGCAAGGTTTTGATCTTCCTGTGTTTTTAACCGAGTTTTCTCTAAAGCGTTCTTTTTCGCTAGATACTCTTCAAAAATTGCATATTTCTTTTCTTCAGCTGCTTTAAATATTTCGGTTTCTGCATCCCTGAATTCTTGGTTCTTTTCCTGCTTCTTCATTTCAGTTTCATACCATCTATCTAACTCTGCCTGCGCCGCGTCGATCTTGCCGATCTCACCGGAAGCTCCACCAACAACAGCATCAACCCCGCCAAATGTAGGCGCAGAAGTCACACCTGAACCAACTATTTTTGCTGCTTCTTCTGCCGTCGGCATTTTTCCAGCCTTGGCAATAATATCAAGTCGTTCCTGCACGGTATCAGTGTATTTTTCTTCATCGGTCCGTAAGTCATTCAGGAGCGATTGATAATTTTTGAGGTTTGCGGTGATTTCTTCTTGGTCTGTTTTCTGCTTTTTGAGTGCGTCGATTTGGGCTAAAATAGCCTCAGCGTTATCAAACAGTTTGCCGGTAACACCATCCGTTGACATTCCCCATAATTTAGCCTCTGTTTCAGACATGCCGAACGTGTCAAGCTGCAACTGGAGCGCGGCAATCTGTTTTTCAATCGCGCCCGTGTGCTCTTTGGTTTTTGTGGCTACCTCTCCGACCTTTTCGGCGGCAATCTTTGAAGCGGCCCCGAGAATATTGACGACTCTTGCGGCCTTCTTCCCAGCCGTTTCGTAGTCGGCACCCATCAGCCTTTTAATACGTTCGTCAGTAATGGCCGTTGCCGCCCTGTTCTCTACTCCAATTGCCTTGATGGTTTGATAGGCAAGTTTGAATTCACCCTCAAGCGCAAATGATCCGGCAGCGGCCACCCCACCAATTGCGCGGCCAATGTTCATTATGGCTGTGGCCCCGCCAAGTGCCGTTGACGCAACAAACTTCAAAACACCCGCCAGTATGTTGCCAAATTCGGAAGCCGTGCCGGTATCCTTGGCAACGTCAATCATCATGCCTGTGAGGCTGTTCAGCGCGGGAAGCAGTGCTTTTGATACGTTGTTGGCCGCGCCCTTTGTGACCTGCCCGAGAGTAGTGAGGGAATCGTTGAACTGTTCCGATGCCTGCGCCTGCGTGGTCGTGAGTACCAGCCCCAACGCTTCGGCCTCCGTGATCATCTCCTGGATGCCGTCCTTGCCTGCGTTCAGGAAAGGGATCATGTCTGCGCCGGCCTTTCCGAATATCTTGATAGCCGTTGCTGATTTATCAACTCCATCCGGCATGGAGGCGAATTTCTCGGCCAGGTCTTTCAGGACTTCGTCGCCGGTCCTGAGATTGCCGGAAGCGTCCTTGATTGAAACCCCCATCGCCTTGAATAGAGACGCCTGTTCTTTGCTGCCTGTGGATGCCTCCCCGATTGCGACGTTAAGCCTGGACATTCCTTTTTTAAGCGCTTCCGTGTCAAGGTCTGCCAGCTTGGCCGCGTATGACAGCCCTGTGAAAGCCTCAACGGTTAAGCCTGTGGCCTGTGCCGCCTTGCTTGCTGCATCGGCCTCATCAATCGAGTTTTTAACGAATAGGGCAACCGCGCCAGCCGCAACTACAGAAGCCGTTCCGATGGCCGCGCCCGCGCGTTTAGCCCCTTTTTCCAATGAGTCTAAAAACTTTTTGGATTCGCGGCCTGCCTTGTCGAGAGGCCCGGTGAACCCACCAATGCGAGCAACGAGGTCAAGCGTTAATGTCCCGAGATTCGCCATTATTTCCAGCTCTCCATTGCCTGTTCAAGCGGTATTGCGGGTTCGTCTTTGTGGTCCATGAAATCGTACCTTTTGAAACCGCCATTCTTTGTCTTGCTGTTTGCAAAAAGAGCGGCTAATACGGCGATAGATTCTTCAACCCTCATCCCAATATTAAAGCCGCCCCGTTTCTGCCAGTATTTTATCCACGATTGAAACTCTGAAAAGCTGATCCGCTCTTGTGCTTCGGCAATCGTTCGGCCCCCTACCCCGCAGAGTACGAGTTCATGCCAAAACTCATCAATATCGGTCAGCTCGTCGGCTTTCCCAGATAGTTCACCTCTGCGATTGCAGCAAGCAGTGCCATTGCCAGGTTGCCGTCCAGCGCCCCGCGCTCGGGATCTGCATCGCCGGTAATATCATCAGCGGTAAATATCGGCTTGCCGGTTTCGTCGCACACGCTGCATGCAATCCGCGTTGCTACCGGGTCTTTCTTGTCGTTCACGGCCTGCAGGTCGGACACCGTTGATTTGTAGGAGAGCGGCCGGATAAAAACGGTTGCCGTGTGTTCTTCGTCGCCTTGCTTCCATTTGATTTGCTTTTCAACAGGAGCGCCGGTAAATGCGCCTATGGTTTTGAGACTTTCGATGTTGAGTTGCATCACTCCCCCGGTTGATGTTGTGGCGGCAGGTAGCTCCCGTTTAACTTCGGTCTGCTTGTATACACTGCCGCCTATGTTGTCAGATATATGTCCGGCTGCATGCGGCCCTATGCCGTACCGGCCCGCCTAGTGTATTCGAGCAGACCG
>Ga0209728_1002174_pt1 | contig 10299 bp, 30 predicted proteins | sample RifGroD1_FD_183997 | JGI IMG/M metagenome (GOLD analysis project Ga0209728, IMG submission 183997) | Groundwater microbial communities from Rifle, Colorado, USA - Groundwater D1 (SPAdes) (version 2) | ecosystem: Environmental > Aquatic > Deep subsurface > Groundwater | place: Rifle, Colorado... | reverse complement strand
GCTGAGATGTATAGAAAACAATATTATAAGGAATTCGCAGGAATAAGTTAGGCGTATAAATAAATTTGTTGTATACTAATTATTAATACTATATAATATAATTAGTATACAACAATTAAAATATAACTTTCAAAGGAGTGATAAATATGAGTAATTACATGTTGGAATATGCTGAGTTTTATATTGTACCAGAACCACTTACAAAGAATAGAACATGTCAAACTTATCGTTGGAAGCAGGTTGCTATGTGTAATGAATTAGAACCGCTAGAGGGTATGTTAGAAGTTTACATGAGAATAGTTGATAGAGAACTAAATGTTATTAAGCAACACGGTACTCAAAGGAGATAAAATCACGTTGTTCGGATTATAGAAAGGATGATTTAAATGAAAAATATGGAAGAACTAAGCGAAGAATATCGCAGAGCATGTAAGCAGGAAATGATGAATGATTTAGTAAAGGAATTTAATTTACTATTAGTCAATGAAAATATTTCTGGAGAAAAGATAAGTTTAACCTTTTCAATGTTGATGAATACTATTAAAATTTCTCAAATGGAATAAGTTTTTATTTAAAAGGAAGGAAGTAATTAAGATGGATACTGAATCAGTTAAAAGATTTGAACAATGGTTGAATGAATCTAAAGAAATGATAAATGGAGCTATAAAGGAAGGTGGGGATAAAGAGTATATATCCATGTTAAAGGATAGACTTTACACATTCAATATGATTTCACAGCGTTTTAATGAATGTAAAACACATCAACCATTCGGAATCTAAGTCGATAAAAACAGTCTTTCCAAGGATTTTATAATTAGAAAGGACGAATAAAATGAAAAGAATACCATATTCGTTTTATAAACGTGGAGGAATAATTAGCACTCCGAGCATTAATCAACTTGTTTGGTATTGTGATGCAGATAAGCCAGATATGAGATTAGTGATTATTAATAAGAAAACTTGTGGTGGGTACAGAGATAGGTGTGATCAATGGGAATGGCAAGAGGTATTTGAAGATGGAACTTTAGGTAGAGAAGAAATTGGTAAGGATAATTTTTATGAGTATTATGGGAACTATAAAGTTTTAAAGACAGTGGAATTTAATTAAGAAAGGATTGATTATGATGTATTATTTACAAGATTTTATGAACACGCTCAATAATGCTGGAAGTTTAATATACATTACACATAACACATAACGGAGAGTATTTATATAAAGGCATACAAATAGAATTTGGTATTTTAGAAGAAAATTCTAAATATATGGATTATAAAGTATGGAGAATCGATATATTTGAAAATGAATATCTATGGGTGGATGTAGAATAAATAAGCCCTTAAAATCACTCTTTTATCTGTATTAATTCTAAATTAGAAAGGAGTAGTTTATATGACAAACTATGAAAGTTTCATGAAAATGAATATAACAGAATTTGCCGAATCAAGAATTCAAGTAAACGAAGATTTTGACATACTTACTAATGACACCATCAATACTTATGAAAATAATGAATATGGATGGGAACAAGCGATTAAAGATGAAATTGAATGGTTAAATCAAGAGGTAAAAGAAGAAGAAACTGTTGAGTATTATACTCAAGATCAATTATCTGACATGTGGCATGGTATGGGTAGGAGCGAATAACAAAAAGAGGTAAAATATGTTTGACATTCATTGTTGGAGATATAGCCAATTCGGAAATTGCCTAAAATGTCGTATGTTGTGGTTTTATTGTGGTGGTTTAGGTAAAGACGATGAAGAGTTTAAGCGTGTTTTATTAAGCTTAAAGGAGGTATAATAATGGACAAAAATTTAAAAGAAGAAATTTTTAAGACCGAAGCAAGAATCATGCAGTTAGAACAAACTATATTCTACGCAAAAGAAGAATTAGAAAGTTTTAAATTTAATTTACAAAACATGAAAAAGATTATATCAAGAGTATGAAACTGGTATTTGTTAGTATTAGAAAGGATGACACAAATGAGTGAGAAGAAAATAAAAAGTATTTCAAAAGATTGCATTTCTAAAACTTGCCCAAGCGCAAGTTTTCCATATTGTTCGGAAGGTTGTAATTCGGCTGTTTGGACAGTCGTGTATGAGGAAGATTAATATAATTTCTAAGAGGATATAAGCTATATATAACAGGTTTATATTCTGCTATGGGAACATAAGAAACAAACCAAACAAAATATTAAGGAGGAATTTATTATGTTTAAATAAGAATGTAAAAAATGTAAATGTATTTTTTGTGTCTATCATAACAAAGGAGGAGAGTGTGTTGCTCTTTCCGAATTAGAAAGTTTTAATGCTCTTGTAAAATCATCATGTAAAGATAACAACATTTGTCCTGCAAATGATTGTAAGTTTTTTGTTTATGATATAGATAATCATCTTAATTGGGCAAAAATTTATCCAGAATTATAGAGTGAATAAAACTAGTGTTTTAACGTAAAATAATAAAATAATTGGAGGAATTAAAATGTTGGAAGAAAGAATTATAACCAATAACGAAATATTATTTACTTGTAAATTAAGTTTGAATAAAAGTACATTATCCCTACACAAACAAAGCTATGCAGATAGCACTTGTTTCTATACTCTGAAAGATAGTATGGGCAATTGGAAAGTGGAATATGGAAGTCGAGACATCGATAGTCTAATATCTCAAATTAAACATGAAATAAAAATAGAAGAAAAATATAAAAATGAAGACATGTGTAAAAAGTATCCAGAAGTACAAAAAGCATATGAGGAGGTTATCAGATGGAAAAATGATATTCTTACTAATTTGAAATTGATGGCTTAAATATTTAAGGAGGAACTAGTATGAAGGGAATAATTGAATATGCAGGGATACAAATATGTGGCATATGTAATGAATTAAGGGAGTGCAATTATTACTTTACTCCACCAGATAACGGTGATTGTTACATATGTCATGAATGTAAATTAGATTCGGATAAACATTATGATGAGCATCAAGAACGGTTAGATAAATCTATATTAGAATCAATTAACAGATATCGTGAACTAAGAGATGAATTAATTAGTAGAAAAAATGGAGGAACCTATGTTAATTCTAATTGGATAGGATTTCAGGCGTTAATTAATTTGATTGAATATAACGAACTAAAAGAGAGATTTAAATATATGAATCTAAGTGATTTATAACACAAAATGACGAATTCATTTACTTTAGTTAAGCAGAAAGGAGTAAAGAGTTATGAAACCATATGATTGTGATAATTGTAAGAAACAAGAAAATTGCTTTAGTATGATTTGCCCATTGGAAAATCTTGAACAGTGTGCTGAATGTTTAAAAGTAAGAAGTAAAGATGATTTGATTTATGTATATGAACATGACGAATATTTTTGCGTTGATTGTTTACCTATAGAACACTTCAAATAATACTTTCATGTTTTTACATTAAAGGAGGATAAATATAATGATTAAATTTATTGCACTATTAATTTTTGCAACAATATTTATAATTACACTCATTTGTTTTCTAGCATATCTCTATTTTATTTTCATAGGAGAGAAACAAATTGAAAAAGAAATCCAACTCCAAGAAGAACATCGTAATCAAACAGAAATAAAACTCAATGAAAAGTTGATAAACATATGCTCTTTATTCTCAATCCCTCTTGAATATAAAAATGATTTAAGTACAGCAGCCGGACGCATTCTATATCACAAAGATAAAAGTGGAAGAATATTGTTAGATGATTGTAAAATTGAAGTATTAGAGAAATATCAAAATGAACCTTGGGTACTAGGGCATGAATTAGGCCACTACATAGCATTAAATAAACTTAAAGATGATACTGAGGAAATGGCAGATCAGATGGCAAATGAATTATGCTGTACTTTATTGTCAGAGAGCGAACAGAAAGAATTAGAGATTGGCTTAAAGTGTTATTATAAACAAGGAGTAAGGAGATGAAAATAATGTGTAAAGCAACGTCCTACACTCATCAACTCTTAGAAATATATAGTAATATCAATTCAGATGTTAAGCGTCTTACGGAAGAAGTCAGAACAGCAAATCTATTTAATATAGATATGTTACACGAAATCATGAATACAAAATTCAATGCTTGTGAAGGTTATAAATTAGCAAAACAAATTCAAGACAATCAATTATTTCGCCAACAATCTAAATGTGAATTAACAACTCTTATCCAACTTAAAAAATTCATAAATGCTAATATCAATTCTTTGAATCAAATTCATTTAGAAATAATTGATAATGATACTAGATATAAATATAACATTGAAAATAAAGTTTATAATCCTAAAGTAATTAATACAAAAACTATTTCTGAACCTGAAGTTGTAGACAAAGAATTTATAGACCCAGTCGCATTTAATAGTGAAAAACGAAAAGTTGCTTCAAATCCTGTTCAAAATATACCTAAATCTAAACATAAACAACAAGAATTATCTATTGTGCTAGGGGATGCTATACATAAGAAAACTAATGTAAAAATGAAAGTAATAAGCAAAATTGATGATGGTCATTATCTTGTTAAAGTTAAAAACGGTTATCAAGTTATATGTAGTAAACATATTGTAAGCTTAGAAGGTTTGCAATCTGCTAAATGATCCAATGAAAGTGAAATTTTAAACCCCAATAAATATAAAAATAATATTTTTTATTTAACCTAAATTGGGGTTGCAATACCAATTACCAAATAGTATAATATACACAAGAGGTAAAACAAACCAGTAAGAAAGCAGGTGAGCACATAGAAAGATGAATCACATTCAGCAGAAAGATTTAGAATCACTTATAGCAAAATACAATGCTACTGATTCTACTGTCATAAAAAGCAATTTGGTTAAACTTATTGATAACTCAGAATATCATAGAAATGGCCAGGGATTAGCTGATAAAACTGGATTAAGCATTGAAACGATATACCAGTACCGGAAAGTCAGTAAAAAGACTAATATCAGTTTTGAAAATGCTTTAAGATTAGTCAATGTGTTAGGGGTTAAGATTGAAGATTTGATGGAATAAATTTTAGGAGGAAATTAATCATGACATTAAAAACTAATCAAGAATTAAAAGATTCAGGTTATGTCTATATTGCAACTAATCAAACAGGATTGGAAGTGTGGGCTAAATTTTCAGGATGCGAAGATACTGTTCAATATATTGATCAAAAAGAAGGAATATACACTAGTTCTATCCAAACAATTTCTTTCGGAAAACTGTGTATGTTTGAAATGATGTTAAAGACACTTAATTTTAAACAGTTTTTCAACAAGATATTAAGATTGAAAACATATGGACTAATGATGGTTACAAGGAGATGTATAAGTAATGAAATGTACAGTATGCGGTCAAGAATGTTTTGAGGATGCAATATATCCACAGGCAGTATTTTGGGATGATAAGAAATGTGTGTGCGAGGAATGCTCAATTGATTTTGAAGAAGTTAATGGAGTAATTAAATTCAGACAAGATTTAATAGATGATGGATGTATAGAACCAGTTTGGAAGGAGATAAAATAATGACCTATAAAGAAGCATTCTTAGATTTGTACAGTAGGTTAGATAAAGCAGAACTTGAATTAAAAACTATAATTTTTACCCATCTAAAAGATTCTGAAGAATACAAACGACTAAGAGGTAAGATCGAGGGTGTACAATTAGTAAAAGGTTATATGAGGGATTATATTAATTCGGTTGAATAAATTGTTTAAAAGTCTAATTCTATGTTGCGTTTAGAAAGGAATGATTACTAATGAAATTACAAAATGATGTACAACAAACAATTGTCAAATATGTGAAGAAAACTCTTTACGCTACACGCCAAGACATAATTAATGATTTTGAAAAATCTTTAATATATGCTATTTCTTCCCAAACAATGAAAAATTGGATTTATGAAAAAGTTGAATTGGAAATACAAAAACTAATTGAATGGAGTATAATTTATGAGGTAGAGGAAGAAGGGGAATTGGCAGGTTATTATCAAACAGATTGGACAGATGAGAAAATTAATTCGTCTATTATGTTCAAGTAAAGTGAAAAGTAAAATTGACTTGACAAAGGGCAAGCAATTTAAAGGAGTAAAATTATTATGAAACCAATTTCAATGCAAACTATTAGGTCTTTAGTTTTTCAATCAGAAGAAACAGTTAATACTCATCCTTTAGAAATTACTGCCATATTTAATGAGACAAAAATTAAAGTAAAAACTGAGAGTGGGGATTATATCGGAGAGGTTGTTGAAAATCTTATGTATGGGCAGGGATTTGTTTTAAAAACAGAGCTAGGCAAACAAGATATTTTATTTGATAATATATTGGAAATATTTCACTATGTAGATTAACAATTGAAGGGATGGGGGGTAAAATCAATGAAAAAGTTAATATGGAAGAACATGAGCAATGAATCAACATCAATCCTTGAGTGGCTTGAGAGTCCTGTAACCGATAAAAAGTTAACTCTTATAGTTAGGAAAATCAAGTGTGGTCTAGGGAATGGGGAAAACATTAATGTCATGGTAACTGAGGATATATTTAATGAAATTAAGAGATATGTCAATCAAGAAGATGATATTATGGTGATTGAGGATAGTGGAGATAAATTGATTTTTAGGTTGAAATAAGAGGAGGATAATTATTATGCTTTATGTGTTTAATTATACATTACACAAACATTTAGAATCTATGGGTTTGAACCCGATAGTTGACACTGAATCTGATGAAAATGGAACTTGTATTAATTGGAAAAACAGAAGAAATTTTTGGAGATATATTAAGAATAAACAATTAGGTGAAGCACTCAAAGAATGGGAATCATAAGAGCCTCTTTTTAAAAAAGTTGCTTTATGGTAAAACTACTTGAAATAATCATCAAAATGAAGGGATGATGTCATATGTTTAAAGCTATTGGTCGCTATGGCGAATGGAATAGATATGAGATGGAATTAGGAGAGAGTTCAACCATAGAATATTTAACTAAAGGTGTTGTTAACAGATTGAACTCTATAAGATCAGAAGAAAAGATTCGTATATGTGTTTATGATGATGACATTTTAATTGGTAGAATTGTAGATTATAGAGACTTAGGAGATTGTGATCCTAATGTTCCAATGGTATATTTGAATAATGAAGAATATGGTAAGTGGGTAGAAGATCGAAAACGACTGCTTTGGATACGATAGATATATTAATTGAAAGGAAGTGAAGTTATGACTAATAAAGATGAACCTATAAAAATACAATGGAATGAATATGCAAGAGGATTTTACTGTCCAAATTGTTTTACAGGTACAGCAAGCGATACAGAACAATGTAAATATTGTGGTAAAAAATTATTACCAATGTATAATTTCAAATAAACTAGGATAAAAGCACGATTTTAAACTACAAGAGAAGGATGTATTATATGATAAATTTAAAATATCTTCCATATTTTTATACTACAATGTCTGGAGAAGGTAAAAGTAGAATTAATTTGTTGATGCAAGAAGAACAACTATTAACAGAAATCGAAACTATTACAAGCAAAGATTTAGCGTCTAAACTAAAAGATGAATTTAAATCAATGTATCATGACTATGATTTCATAAATTATTTGGGAATTCTTGAAAGATGCAAAAGATTATTATTAAAAGGTATTAATGATTTTGATTCAATTAGAAAAATAATCTATAAAAATTTAGATTCTGTACTTTAAAAGATAGATTTTATATACTAAAGATTGAGAAGGAGGAAATTTAAATGGGTACAAATTTTTACTTTAAAGTTAAAGGTGTAGACCAAATAGCAGAACAGTTCAAGGGGTTAAGTCCATTAATAATGGATGAAATGGTAGATAATTTAAAATACAGACTCTTTGATATTCATATTGGAAAAACATCGGCAGGATGGAAACCTATTTTTGAATCACAAGATTATTTTAAAACAATGGATGAGTTAGAATCCTTTTATGAACAACACAAAGAAACACTTGTTATGGAAGATGAATATGGTACAGAGTATACCTGGGAAGGATTAAAAGAAAGATTATTTGGTTGGAATCCAACTGGTAGGAGTAATGTGGTTAATGCGGATAGTGAAGGATATAACCATAATGGTTCTTATTATACTGATAATCGAGGTTACGATTGGACGAAAAGTATTTTTTGTTAATCAGTTCAAACAGGGAATTTAAGTTGTATTTTATAAAAAGGAGAATATTGATATGAACATAGGCGAAGGATGCTATATTGCGGATAAATGGATACCTAAAGATGTATTAACTGGATTATATGATATTAATGGTAGGGGAAATAAAAACCTCAAATGGAGTAAAATTACGAGGATGTACATCAGACAATGCTATTGTTGGTTTATGTGGTAGTGGATTTGTTATATTTTTTTGGTAGCAAAAAATGGTTCAGTTATGTGGCATCTTAGTGAAAAATCAATAATAGAACATTCCATTGAAGTACAGGGTTAATAAAAGACTCATTTGATGTTATAAGAAAGGAGATTATTAAATGAGATTTTATGAATTTGAACAAAAGAAACCAAAAAACAATAAGGATATACTAATTCAATTCAAAGAATATGGTTGGGGCATTGGGAATACTCTTAATACAGGTTGTGCTAAATTTGTAGAGGATAAATGCATTATGTTCCCTACTATTTTAGAGATAGAAATGTCTTTAGATAGGATTGTTAGATGGAGTTATATTTAATGTCATAAATAGTTTAGAAAGGAGAAAATAACATGTCTCAATGTTTAAGATGTGGACATTGTTGCAAAGGTTATCTATGTTTTGTTCCAAAATACGAAACTAGCAACCTATCTCCTGAATTTCTGGAAACTTTAAATGGAGATAGTTTAGATGATTATATAAATGAAAATATTGAGGAACAAGGATCTGTTTGCAAATGGCTAACTGTAGATAAGCAAGGACTACATAGTTGTTCTGCTTATGAAAGAAGATCAAGTATGTGTAGAGATCATAATTCTTTGATTGGAATATGCAGAATTGGTCTGTCATATTGGAAGGACAAAGATGATATTCCTGAAGAGATTAAAAGTATATTAGGAGGATAAAAGATGGAATTAATCAAAGATAAATACGGAATAGATTGTTTTTCAATCAAAGTTAATCAAATAAGTGATATAGGTAAACAATGTGGCGTAAAAACAACAGACTATTTAGCAAGTGAATATGGAAATGATCATTATATGTTAAGGAATAAAGGTGTATTTGGCTGTATTGTGTTAAAGAAAGATTGTAGCATATTATAATTAAGAAAGAGGAAGTTAATATGAAATTAATTGATATAGCAAACAAAATTGACAAATCTAAGAAGAATGAATCTCAAGTAGATACGATGGAGTTTAGTTATGAACTTAATTACGAATTTGATTATGTAAATCAAGACAGACTTAAAGCATATTGGATTGGTAATTGGTATTGTACAGATTCCTATGTTGGTTATAGAATGTATTTCTTAGATGATGAACCAGTAGCAGTATCCATGCAAACAGGTAGAAAATCTAATGAAACTTTTGAATGGTTTAGCAAGGAATCAGCTTTGAAAGTTAGAGACTATTTAATTTCTCTTATGTCAGATGATAATGAATTGAATGTTAAAATATGTGACATTAATAGAGATATAGGAGATAGTTATCAAATTGGTTTTAATAATCAAATATTGAATCCGGAAAGAGCAATGTACAATAGTGAAGCAATTGAAATATCGGAAAGAATTAATGATAAAAACAATTGGGGAATTGGAACAGAATTAAAAGTCAAACTCCTTAATGGTGAAGAAAAAATTGTAGATATTAAGGAAATTGATTTTAAATATAATTTAGTGTAAAATGAATTAATGAAAGGATGTTGAAAGATAATGTTGCAATTAGAAAGCAATGAAATAGTAGAATTATTAAATGATATCGCGTCAAAATGTGGCGAAAGAGTTAGGGAGCACATTAATTCTAGAAATTTTCCATATACTTATACTTATGACTTTAAAATACTCGAAGATAAACATCCTCAAGGAATGCTATTAAGAATTTTTAGTTTCCTTTTTAAAAATTATGCAGAAGATTTTCTATTTGATATATTAGATGAAAATCAAGGAACAGAAATAAAAGATTTTTACAATTTTATTAGGATTAATTATGTTAAATAATCAATTCAATTACTTATTTGAAAGGGTGTTATTTTAAAATGAATTATTTACAAAAGGTAATTATTAAAGGTCAAAAGAAAGAGCAATTTGGATTCTATATTGGCGAAACTAAAGATTATTATTTAATTAGAATGCC
>Ga0209728_1002172_pt1 | contig 10301 bp, 10 predicted proteins | sample RifGroD1_FD_183997 | JGI IMG/M metagenome (GOLD analysis project Ga0209728, IMG submission 183997) | Groundwater microbial communities from Rifle, Colorado, USA - Groundwater D1 (SPAdes) (version 2) | ecosystem: Environmental > Aquatic > Deep subsurface > Groundwater | place: Rifle, Colorado... | reverse complement strand
CTTCTTTTAAAGCCGTTACAGTGGTAACATCAAATATTAATTTAAGATCAGAACCTTGACGAAAGAAAATAAAGTTTAAAGCTGATGTAACTAATGACATTAACGGAATGTTGGTGCCTTCCCACCATAACTTGATTTCCTCGCGGCTGGTATTATGAACTACAATATTATTACAAATAAAATTATGTCTTCCTTCAACTTCTAAATCATACACATCCTCTTCACCAAATTCCTCAACGGAGGTTGCTTTTGCTACCGTAAATCCATTGGGAAGAGCCTTAGTAGCTATGCCTAAATCAGAAGCATATTCTAACTTGGTTTTATATTTATTACTCTTTAATTTAGCTATTCTTGTTATATCAGAGGGATCATCAGATCCAATTTCAGTGGGGTTTCCTATAGATATAGAAAAAATAATCTGATGACCAAAATTAGTATCACGTTCTATCCTATTAACAGGGCCATGAAGAATACCCAAATAATCTAACAAACAAGCCGTATCTTTCATTAATTCTTCATTACAAGAACCTATATCACATTGTCCACTTTTATATATACTTCCATCAGTATCCATATATCCTTTAATAAATTCTAAAGCCCCCTCTTTACCAGAATCCCAAACGAATTGGGGTATTCTCTTATTATGACTATCCTTTACCATATCCAATTGAAACAAACGATCCACTAAGGTTCCATAGCAAGATATCCCAAATCTTTCCTTATTTATGATTACAGAATCCCCTTTTCGAATGCTATGTCCCCATCTAGTTTTTAAATTCTTTTTATACTGAGACAAATTAGTCATTAAGTCAGAATAAACATCTCTTAACTCTTTTTTCTCCTCAGGGATAGCCAAACTCACAAAACCTAATTTAGCCCCAGGACCCTGAGAAATACTACCATCTCCAGTAAAAGCCCCAGAAAATTTACAAAATTCTAAATCAACTTCTTCCCCTTCACCGATAGAAAGTCCTTTTGATACTACTACAAAATCACCCCTCTTCAATTCCGCCATGGGCTTCCAAATCAATTCCCCCTCATATTTATGTTTTGGAAGTTTAAAAAATCCATCCACCTTTTTTTGCAAAACTAATACGGGGTGATCGTAGCTAGCCCTAAGTTTATAATTCCTAGTATTCAACTGATATATCTTTTTCTTTCCTTGATACCAAGAAGCCACCACCTTGCTTTTCTCAGGTCCATTTTCTCCCAAGGACCAAACATAGTCCCCTGATTCTACGTCTGCTATAGAAATTCCCCCCTTATCCACAGTATACACTCTCTCTGTAGCCGGTATACAAGCATAGTTGATATCTTCCATAACCGAAACTACTGCTTTTTTCATTCCAAAAATTTGGTAAATTCTTTCCGCAGTAAGTTTTCTTAACTCTCCAAATTCCATATCTTTTTGAGTCAAACCAGTTTGAGTATACTTTAAACCTTGTTCCAAAACTGCTATTCTATGAGCTTTCTTAAATCCCTGATGACGAGCTTCAAATTGCTCTCTAGTACGACTAAATTGTTTATCGCCTAATTTCTGTTCAGTAGAAATAACACCCCCCGGAGAAGCACCCTCATCAAAGAATACTGAAGTATAAAAAGAGGCTTTGTAATCAACTACTATACTCATCTTCCCAGCTTCTAATGGAGACATTCCCTTCAAAGGATCATAGGGATTAAATAAATAAATCCTAGCAACTTCATCTACGTGTAAAGGAATGCCTTCTGCCGCTGGAATTACTCCTCCATCAGTAAACTGACCAGATTGATTATAAAGCCACCCTAACAAAAGATTGGTTTTAGGATCTTTCATCGGACGGATAAATTTATTCCTTACTACCCAAAGAGATCCAGGAGGATTCAACCCCGGAGGATAAGGAATAATAAAAACTTCCCCATCATGCAATAAATGGGTAATCACAGACTCTACAAAGGAATATCTATCAGTAATATAATTAGGACGGGAAAACAACTGAGACCAAGGATCTGAATCAGGGAGGGGTTTGTATTCCCCTTTACTCCCAAAATTTCTAACGACTACCAACGGAACTTGAGAAATAGCTTTAGCCGTAGTAGAAATACAAATATAAACCAAATCTGATTTTCTATACGGCTCTCGCATTACTTCATCTTCATTTACTCCTAACAATTGTTTATTTCTAAGGAAAACAGCGTCGATAGCATTTTTGGTAATTGGACTCTTACGGAGGAGTTCAAGCCTAGTCGCCATTTATTTCTCCCATTTATAAAACACTTGAGACCTATAATAATTCTTATCAAACAAAATCTCGATTACTTTCTACCATCCCACCTTCTATTCCCATCTTCATTAGGAACATTTCTTTCTTGAACAGAAGAAATTGACGATGGATTTTTGATTGCCGGCAGTACGAATTCCTTAACCACAAAAAGAATTAAACAACCCGCTAAAAGAAGGCATTGTATCAAAACTCCAATTTTTAAATTATTTATTTTATTATCTACCCCAATTTTTAATTCAGATATCTTACCATCTGATAATCCATTTGCTCTTACCACATCTGTTTTATGAGATTCAAATGATAAAGCCAATTGAAATACTGAATTTTTTATTTCTCCAGCTTCTGATCTAAATCCTTCTGCTACTATTTCAATTCTAGCCAATTTAGCTAGATCATTTCCCCTATGACTACAACCATCTGATATTAATTTATCTACTTTCTCATCTAAATCACTTACCCAATCTTTAATATTCAAAGTAGCGGATTCCTCTCTACCCATTTTATCTCCCGGTGAGAAAAGAATTTGTCCTTCAGGACCAATATCATTTTTCCTCGCATAATCCCTTTTTTGAATAGTCATAATTAATCTTCTTCTGAGGAAGATTTCTTCTCCACATCCTCCAAAATAAAATTTACGTAATCTCTTATTAAAAATCTAACGGTGATTCCTACTGCAAAAATTATCAAAACCCAAAAAGTTGCTTTAGCTACCGATTCTGCCAATAATTCATTAAACATTATCTATACCTCCGTTAAAGAAATCGCACTAATTCTCTTTCTACATCTGCATAGTCCATAGAGAAAGCCAACATCATACACTCAGCCTTATCTGGACTACGGCCCCCCAAATCCTTTTTAATCGTTTCTTTATCCACTATTTTAATCTTTCCGCTACGAAGAAACTCTACCTTCATTTTAGACAATTCATGAGCTAATTCATCATCGTCTATAGCAACTAGTCCTGCTTCAAATAGCTTTTTCAAATTCCAATAATATTGAGCACGTTTATTAAGAAAAGTTTTCGCGTCATCCGGATCAGAAGAATCCGGAGGTTCCGCAACATTTACTCCATTAGTGGGGTATTCTTCTTCCAATAATATATCTACAACTCCTCCCCCAACTCCAATATCATCCACATTAATTGGAGGAAAAACAATTTCTTCTTTATCTTCATTTTTATTTTTATTTAATTTTTTTTCTAAATCATTAAGATTCCTATACTTAAACTCCGGAATAAATTCATCATAAGTAGAAATCATTTTCCCCGCTGTTTCTGTTTCTCTTTTCTTTTGAGTAGCTTCATGAATTCTAAATAATCCTGATTTATATCGTATTCCATAAGTGGTACTATCAGATCCTTGACGAGCTACGTCTAATCCAAAAGCATAAATATGATCTGGCAATAAAATACCATCCCTACCTTTTTCAAGTGCTTTCTCAATATATCTAATTGGAATAAGAGTGTCTTTACTCTCTTCCGGAAATTCTCCAAGAACTCTAATTCTAAATAAATTTGAATCTACCCCCCATTTCTTGGCCTTTTCATCTACCCATTTTTTAATAGTAAGTTTAGGATAAATTATTCTATCATGACGAACATTGGGGCAATCATAACAACTAAGAGTAAAAGTTTTAAAACCAGATCCTGGTTTAAAAGCATCTGCAAAAGGACTAGTAGGATCAGTAGGGTTTCCTATATAAAGTACAAACGTACTTTCCGATGTCAAAAGAGCATCTAACGATTCAAATACATTATGAGCAACTCCGCCAGCTTCATCCACTATTACAAAAATATTTTCTTCATGAATACCAGTAATATTATCCATCGGCTTATCAGTGGCAAATCCCTCAACAAACCATTTAGGTCCCAAATCTAAACTAACCTGATTCATTTTACCGCCTAATGGGGTACGAGCACGAACATGTTGATAGTGAATCTCTCCCCATAAAGCGCGTCTGACTTGCCTGAAGGAATTTCCACTTATATGATATTTTCCCTTTCTTCGTACCAATATCAACTGGGTAGGGACTTTAACACAATAAACAAAATCATCATAATCTACCTCATACCAATCATATCTAGTGACTTGAGCTTGGTGTCCCCTCTTCCAAACACTTACGGTGTAGGCACTCCCAAATCTTTCTGCTTCCCCTTTATATTTATATTCAGCCTTATTAGCTACCCAACCCAATTTCACACAAATTTCTAATAAATCATCGGCCAACTGATTAGAAGAAGTAGCTAAAGCCCACCAACCCCCCTTTTTAGTCTCTTCGGAATATTTTTCCGAAGTGCCATCTCCCATCCAAAACCCTTGCATAAAAGCTTCCAAATATTCTTTATCTAATTCCAAAATCCAACGCGGGATGGACCTGACTTTTGATTTACCAAAAGGCTTAAATTGAGCAGCTAATTCCTTTGAATAAATATTCCAATCGTAACAATCATCTTTTTTACGTTTCTTTTTCTTAACTTTATCTTGAAGCCCTATTCTTCTAAACAAATCATCCACATAAGATATATTTTGCGGCTTAGCTTGAGTAACCCCTACGTTATAAGAACCTCTTTCTGGATGATAACCACAATTACCCTCAGCAAACCAAAATCCCAAAAATTCCATCCAATCTTTACTAAATATAGATTCTTGCCCTTTCCATTTAACAGATTTTTGAACTCTCCAACTACCATTCTTATAAATATCTTTTGCATACTTAATTCCAAACTCTTTATCCCCCCAACGAGTCTCTTTCATCTTAACCCAACATCTATGATCTGGGGTCATCAAAGCATCTACCAATTGATTCTTTATTCCCAAAAGTTTTCCCTTGTACGGAACCTTATAATATTCCAAAGGTTTTACAAAAGTCATCTCCTCTGTGATGGGATCGTATTGGGATACTTTTTCTTCCCCCGTCAAATCTTTTAAAAACTTCCATCCACCATCGGTCAAAATTTCTGTTTCTTTATCAAAACAGGGGGCAGTAGTCATCCCTGTTGCATGCCATACATAAGCTAAATAAAGAGTAATTCCTGCAGCAAGATGCGTTTTTCCCAATCCGTGTCCAGACTTGACAGCTACTTTTCTATGCTCTACTAATGCTTTTATGATCTCTCTTTGTTTACTCCAAAGAGGAACAGGATCTCCAGGTTTCCATTCTTTAGGAGGCTTATCATCCCTCCATCCTTCAATCGGGATACCTAATTCATCTCTCCAAAATAGAAGAGGTTTTTCTTTATATCTCTTCATCAAATCTATTTCTTTTTCCACAGGATTTTGAGCTTCTTGTCTCTGAATTTCTTTACGAAGAATTGGTAATGGTAGGGGCAAATCAATTAAATTAATTAAATTAGGGTCTATTGAAGGATCTTCTATAAATGGTTTTATATCACTACTACGAATAATAGGTTTACGAGGACGCATAGGAGTAGGATTTGAAGGGGGCTTCTCTCCCCCTCCGTCTTTTCCTCTGCCGCCCTTGCCACGAATTAAAATCAAATCTCCCATTATATCCTCATCTATATGATTTTCTGAAAGGTTCCAAACGAAACATTAACCACCTAACTCAGTTCCTACAGATATTTCGGGACCATATTGAATATCCCCTGTTCTGAGAGGAAGCCATCTAGCCGTACCTTTTGCTTGAGTATTCCCAAATAATCCTAACCGTCCTTCAAGTTCAATACGTTTCCAATTACTATCTTTCCAAGGAAGTCCCCAAAATTTTTCCTTTTGAGGGTCTTGATAAATCTTAATTTTTCCATCTGGCAAAATGTAAGCCCTAGTATAAACCTCTCCCCTAGACGGAGGGACTACTTGGGTGTCCCCCAATTGAATTTTCCTTGGAACATTATCTACTCCAACGATTGGGGGAACGTTAGGAATTTTTGCTACTTCTTCCGGGGGCAATTCATCGTCTGGGATGTATTCTACGGGCCTTGTTTCTGTCTTAGTTTTAGCTTTACCCTTCTTACTAGCCTTTGCTACAGCTGGAACTTGGGAGCCAGTCTGAACGGTTCCTCCTCCTTGAGTAATTACTTGCTCCATATTTGAATTTGGTTTATCTGAACGAAGATATTTCCAATATATAGCATACCCCCCTAGGGCAATAAAAATCAAAACTAACGTAGTTAAAAATATGATGATTTTTGGAGAAAGTCCTGGAACTTTCCTTTGAACACTTGAAACAATAACATCCTCTGCTTTTTGTTCCAATTCCCTTACTTTAGGAGCCGTCTTATTTGCTAATTTTTGTAAAAATTCGTGAATCACTGCTATCTCCTATACTCCAGTTGGTTTAGTAGCATCAGAAGCTACCGGAGGTTTTCCTTGCTCACTATTGAATTTAGAATTAACCCAATAACCATGACCGAGTTTAGCAAGACAAGAAGCCACCAAAACAGAGACTATTCCTACTGGACTAGTCCACCATTCTGGAGTAGGAAACATAGGTTGATTAACATACATCTCCTTTTCAGGATTCCAACGAATTAATACAAACATCTTTTCAATCCATCCCATAAGAATAGTAGACGCTAAAAATATTCCTACCCATGCTCCAAGATATTGATCAAAAATTCGAATAAATTTCCCCAACCATCCACCATTTGCCTCTGGAGCCATATCATCCCTCCTTATCAAACTTTAAAAGTTTCTTTTCTAACCTCTGCTTCCTATCTTCCAACTCCCTTTTACGCTCCATTAATTCAGTATTATTCGGCTTTTGCTTTAACCTATCTTCCGTTTGATATAAACGATCCGTGGTAACATCTATTTGTTGTTCAATTTGATGTTGCTGAAATGCCTTCCCCAATTCTGATACATCATATTGTTTTGCATAATGACACTCTACTGCCCAAGCCCCACCAAGAATAGTAACTAATATCCCTATAATGGTTCCCAACATTCTAAAACTTTTCATTTTTTTATTTTCCTTTCTATCACCCTAAATTACTCATTAAAAACTTTTCCATTTAGCATATCCTTCAATGCTATCAACGGAAATAATTTTCCTGGACAAGTTTTAAATTGATCTTTTTCCCAATCAAACCCATCCATTAATCCTGCATCTCGATGACCTATAATATTAACAGATTTAATTTCATAATTAACCATTAAAGCATAGCAAAGATCACGAAGAAAATATAATTTACGAAGTGGCAAAATTTCTATGTCATAATTTCCTACTACGCAAATACCTATTGATCTGAAATTCATATTAGCATTCTTACAATGGTATCCTTGAAAACCAATAGCATGCCCAGTCATTAATTTAATCTCCCCCTCTACCTCCTCAATCCCAAAATTATAACCTATATAAGGCCAAGGACTTTCTACAGTTTTATCTCCTGATGCCCTAAGTTCAGCTGCTTTCTCTGGGGATATTATATCTCCTCCCTTTCGAAAGGAAGTATGAAAACGAGAGATGGCTTTCCAATCCGCCGTTTGGCCATCTTTTGTAGCACTATTATGAATTACAATATATTCCGGTTTGTTCATGATATCTCCTACGTATTGATGACTGGAAGCAAAAGGTCTTCCTCTACATTTTGCTCCCCATATGTCGTATTACATTTAAAAGTAATTTTATAAACATCCCCACTAGTTCCCCCTTCAATCTAGTTGCAGCAGAATATAACATTCCTGAAATAACGGGGGGTCCTACAGAATCATTTGTTACATTTACTCCATCTGATTGACGTGTGATCGTTACTGTAGGAGTTCCCGTAAGAGAATCCCCCGTTGCAATCGCTTTACCCGGAGTAAATTCCATAGAATAACGAAGGACTTCCCCCGGTTGTTTCGAACCATCTGCCATTTGGATTCCCATAATTTTTCCTCACCTTCGGGGTCTAGCTATGTATGCTCGTTTCCTACGTTTTGCTATGTATTCATGAGATGCTGGAATCTCTGCACTTGGAGAAGATGACGGAGATATTGAAGGAGAAGCAGAAGGACTAGCAGACTCACTACCACTAGGAGAAACACTAGGAGAAGCACTTTCTGATATAGACGGGGAGGATGAAATAGAGGCAGATTCCGAAACGGAAGGGGAAGATGATTCTGAAATAGATGGGGAAGCAGAAGGTGAAACACTTTCACTAGCTGACGGAGACAGAGACTCTGATGCAGAAGGTGATTCTGAAGGAGAAAGAGATTCACTTGCAGATTGAGAAGCAGAAGGAGACTGTGATTCAGAAATAGAAGGAGAAGCTGAAATAGATTCAGACGGAGAAGCAGACTGTGAGAGAGATTCTGAAGCCGAAGGACTAGCAGATTCTGATATTGATGAACTAGCAGACGGAGATTCACTAGGAGATTCTGACGGAGATAAACTGGGAGAACTAGATACACTGGAAGATTCACTTGCCGAAGGGGAAGGACTTTCACTGGCACTAGGGGACGCGCTTTCACTAGATCCCAAAGATGGAGATCCAGAAGGGGATATAGATGGAGAAGCAGACACCGAAGCAGATTCTGAAGCAGAAGGAGAAGGACTTTCTGATCCGGAAGGACTTGCTGAAATAGATTGAGATTCTGAGGCACTAGGGCTTTCACTAGGAGATTCACTAGGAGATTCCGAAGGACTTAAGGATTCAGATGCACTAGGAGAAAAAGACTCAGAAGCCGAAGGACTTGGAGATTCACTAGCAGAAGGAGAACCGCTTTCAGAAACAGAAGGGGACAACGATTCTGATGCTGAAGGACTTAACGATTCAGACGCTGATGGAGAGGATGATACACTTTCACTAGGGCTGGCAGATGGAGAAATTGACGGAGATTCCGAAGGAGAGATAGAAGGACTACCACTTTCAGATGCCGAGGGGGAAGAAGATTCACTAACTGAAGGCGATTCCGAAGGAGATGCTGATGGGGAAGAACTACTTGAAGTAGAGAAAGACCAAGGACTTGTCCAAGGACCCCAACTGGCTGACGGAGATTCAGAAGGAGATATAGAAGGAGAAGCAGATTCACTGCCACTAGGACTTAAAGATGGAGAAGAAGAAGGAGATGCACTTTCTGATGCAGAGGGAGAAGATGAAATACTTTCACTGGGACTTGTTGAGGGAGATTCTGAAGGGCTAGTGGAAGGGGAACCGCTCTCCGAAGCACTTGGTGACGGAGATTCAGAAGTGCTAGGGCTAGCACTCTCGCTAGCAGACGGACTTGAGGACTCACTAGCAGAAGGAGATTCTGATGGAGAACTACTAGCTGAAGTTGACGGACTCTCACTTGGAGAAGCTGATGGACTTGGAGACTCAGAAGCCGATGGAGATGTAGATGGGGATTCAGAAGGGCTAGAACTTGGAGAAGAACTTACACTAGAAGAAGGACTAGCAGAAGGAGATCCTGACGGAGATGAAGAAGGAGAGGCCGATGGAGATGTAGATGGGGATTCTGCCCAAACATATCCCTCATCATCTGCCCAAACATTTCCATCATCATCTACCCAACTCAACGCTTTGCCCTTACTCGCCAATAATATTTGGTAGAAGGAGCCAAAGTATTTACCTCAAAACTAGTATTTTCTGTTTCAACATCTACAACAACATTGGTAAACTCCCTATCAGTAGCTACTTGGAGATTATATAATATTGCTCCTATAACCGCTCCCCAAGTAAGGGTAGTGGGTCTAGAAATCCCCCCTGATCCAGAAGAAGGAGATATTAAAATAGGAACACTTTCAGCCCCCGTCCTCACTCCCCACGAATCGCTCACCCCGCCGATGGTCACGGTGCAGGAGATCGTTGCGTTGTGGGACGCCGAGGACGTTGTATGCAGCGCCACCACGTTATCGAGGCCCACGGTTCCCGCGTCGGCGGTGAACGCCGCGCCGTCTATCGCGTACTCGCACCCCGTACCGCTGACGGTGATCGCTGGCGTCTGCCCCGCGTCGATCCCCGCGACGGTCACGTTGTCGGGGGAGGGGGTAAGCGTGGACAGTTCCGCGCCGGTTACGTCCGCGCCGAAGGAGAAGGCGGAGGGGACCACATCGACGGAACCAGTAAGAGGATGCGGGTAGTCGTAGGCGGTATAACCT
>Ga0209728_1002167_pt1 | contig 10312 bp, 11 predicted proteins | sample RifGroD1_FD_183997 | JGI IMG/M metagenome (GOLD analysis project Ga0209728, IMG submission 183997) | Groundwater microbial communities from Rifle, Colorado, USA - Groundwater D1 (SPAdes) (version 2) | ecosystem: Environmental > Aquatic > Deep subsurface > Groundwater | place: Rifle, Colorado... | reverse complement strand
TACTTCAATGTTAAACTTTTGACTTAGAGTTAAACTAAAACTATTACGAGACCTTGAGGAATACAAATCAATTTTATCTGGAAAGCGTTCTTCTTGGTACTCGGCTTTTATACTTACTTTTAGGTTAGAAATTGATAATTCTTTCACATCAAATAACTTGTAACTAATGTCTCCAATTGTAAATATGTAATTATTGCTTTCTCTTTTAACAGAAAAGTCATTATCGTTTTTGGGTTTAAAGAGTTCAGATTTATCAATTAGAGTTAAAATTTCTTCTCTAACAATTGCTTGTTTTAAAGCTAAATTTATTGTCTTTACCCTAAAATCTTCTAATAGCACCTCTTTTACTAAGTCTATGTTACTTAGGCTTTCAGATATAACAATTATTGTTTTAACTCTGTTGTTTTTAAGCGTTTTTAAGTTTCCAGCGTCAAAATCTTCTAGGTTTGCACATATTACATTATTAAATCCAGTACCGAGTAATTTAAAGCATAGAGCAAAGTTATCGGTGAAAATAAGTTCATCGTACATCTTAGAGACTTTTAGGTTAAATAATGTTTTCGTATTACCAATTGTTTTAATACAGCCAGTTGTATCAAGTCCAATAATTCCTGTTACAATGTCGTTTTCGTCGATTATTGGTATTGTGAGGCTATTTAGCAATACTTCAATATAGTTTTCATCTAAAAGACTAATCTTTTTTAGCTCTTCCTTTTGTTTTTGGCTTACCGAGTCTAATAGACTACCATTAGCTGTCCCTAATTTAAACAGTCTCCAGAAAGTGTTGTCTAGGTTAAAACTTTTTAGCAAATCGATAACGCTTTGGGTTTCCTCTCCTAATCTGTGCCCATCTGTCTCATCTGTGTAAATCTGTGTTATGAGTTTTTTGTGGTAAAATTCTACTACTTCAGATAGATTTATTGGTTTTTCTTCAACTTCTTTTACATCTTCTTTAGTTATTTTAAAGTTATTCTCTAATCTGTGACCATCTGTCTCATCTGTGCTAATCTGTGTTATGTCTTTCGTGATTTTATTTAAATCTTCGCTTCTTCCGTTGAGTTTCTTAATTGCTTCATTAGTTGTTATGTTTTCTGACTTACTAACAGCTTCAATTATCTCTTGTTCTTTACTGATCTTATCAATTATGTCCCCTCCTTCAAAATACTTTAAGTCTAATATTTTTTTAGCCATATTAAACCCCTTGTATTTTTGCCAATATCTCTTTCCCAAGTTCTCGATATTGTTCTGCTCCTCTGTCATCTGGAGCGTAACTTAATATCGATTGTTTTTTAACCTGTGCTTCTTCAATTTTAATATTAATCCCTATCATAGTTTTAAATAAATCGTTTGGGAAAGCTTCCTTAACCTGTTCTACAACGTCATTTGCTAAGACATTCCTCTTGTCGTGTTGCACAAAACCAATGCCTAATAGTTTTAAGTCTGGGTTTAATCTATCAGTGACTTTTTTAAATGATTCGATTGTTTGGGATAACCCTTGTAGTGATAAGTATTTACTGGATAGAGGAATGAACATATACCTACTGGCACATAAAGCGTTTATCACAAGTATATTTAGCGATGGACTTGTATCAATTAGCACAAAGTCAAAATCGTTATCTTTAACTAACTTTTCTTTTAGTATTAGATGTCCTCCGACTTCTCCATCAAGATATTTAACCACACCCGATAAATTACTACTTGCAGGCAAGATATATACATTTTGCCAATCAGTTTGTACAACCACATCTTTTAGGGTAAGGTCTTTTAAAAGTAGGTCTTCAATTGTTTTTGTGGACTCTACTAAACTTGAAACACTTCGGGTTGTGTTTTGTTGGTCGTCTAAATCTACTATTAATACTCGGTAATTCATTTCTGCTAAAACAGATGCGAGGTTTAAGGTTGTGGTGGTTTTGCCAACACCGCCTTTTCTTTGGGTGATTGTTAGGATTGTTGGGGGCTTCATTGGTTGCCTCCTAATTTAGAGGCTTTGAGTTTCATTTTGGCATCTCTTTTAGCAATAGTTACTAAATTAATTACTCTGTTGTAGTTTCTTCTAAACTCAAATAGGTTTACGCTAACATTCCCTTGAAAGTATTGATTTTGTAAGACTGGAAGATTTTCATCTACCAAAGTGATTTTACAGATTTCTCTTTTTACTTCTTGTACTACTTCTAAACTGTTAATTGTTGCTCCATTCAAAAAATAGTAAGTTGCTTCGTAGATGTCCGATGTGATTACTTTTGTTTCCATAATATAGAAACTCCTCAAAAATATATTTTTTTGAGGAAAACCATTCTTTGACTTTTTCCAAAAATTTTGGTATTATTCAATTATATAAGAGGTTTTCCTCTTGGTATAGCCTTGCTTTCAACAGTTTCTCAGGCGGTAGAAAGCAGGGCTTTTTTGTCTCTTAACAAGAGTTGTTTAATAAAAAATATTGATATACTATGCAATCAATATTGATATATTATGAAATAATAGTATATCCTTCTTTCATTGTCAAGTAAATATTATTGAATATTTAAATTTTCTCTGATATAATATAAAACAAAGGGAAAATTATGACATTTGCACAGAAAATAAAGGAACTTAGAACAGAAAAAAACTGGAAACAAGAAACTCTTGCTAAAGAAATTGGCACGGATGTTCGTCAGGTTAGTCTTTATGAAAATGACAAAACATCTCCTTCTATCGAAACAGTTGTAAAGATAGCACAAACTTTTAATGTTAGTATTGATTATTTACTAATTGAAGATTATCCTCGAAGACCTTTAATTTTAAACGATAATTCAGTTATTGATAAAATACAAAACATAGAATTACTTACACAAGAAGAAAAAGACGCTATTTATAGAATAATAGATGGATTAGCATATAAAAATAAACTTAAATCCGTTATTTCAGAAGTTCAATAAATTATTTGATTTTTTATGAAATTATTGTATACTTTAATTATATAGAGGTGATTTTTTATGACAGCACAAGTTTTAGACAAAGTTGTTAATAGACTAAAAAACTTTCCAGATGATAAAGTCAATTCTTTACTCGATTATGCAGACTTTTTAGAAAAAAAAACACGAAGGATTAGAAAACATATCCCAAACAAAACTACATTACAAACTTTAGAGGATACTCAAAATAGAAAAAATATTATTGAATGCGATAATATTGAAGATATGTTTAATAAATTGGGGATTTAATGCTAAAACCATACTATACACGACAATTTAATAAAGATTTAGATAAAATAAAGAAATCTGGACAAAAAGATATTGAAAAACTTAAATTTATTCTTACAAAACTTGTAAACCAAGAACATTTAGACCATAAATACAAAGACCACAAATTAATTGGGAATTATAAAGGATGTCGAGAATGTCATATCGAACCTGATTGGCTTCTGATTTATACAATTGAAAATGATACAATATTCTTTGAAAGAACTGGAAGCCATTCCGAACTCTTTGAATAAACTCCCCCTAATTAACCTTTAGAAAATCAATTACCTATTGAAGTCTTCGGAGTTCTCCCACCCTCTGCATTTTCTTAGCTATAAACTTTTTGGTATTAAATTTATCTTTGGTATTAAGTCTGGAGTACAGTCGCAACATCCTTGTTGCTCCTTCGACATAATGTCGGTTATCGTTACTTACGACCTCCTGTCTAGTCCCGATAACCGACATTATGCCGACTCCAGACAACCTCTAACTACCAACCTACCCACGACTTAGGCATTACAATTATGGGGAAGAAGTGAGGATAAAGCAAGGTTTAGCTTGACTGATTCTAATAATTTTCGTACTTTTCTTAAAGCCAATAAAATACTAAAAATATAATAATATAGGAAATAATTTTATGAATGATGAAAATGATGAAATTAAATATTCTCCTCTATCCAGAAAAATAAAAAAAGAGGGAAAAACCGTTGAAATCCAAATATATTACTCTGATGAAGACGAATCTAAAAAAGGCGGCTGGATTCTTGAAATAGTGGATCAGTACTGGAATTCAACTGTTTACAGCGATCTTTTTGATACTGACCAAAAAGCCTTTGAGCAAGCTTTGAATGATATTGAAAAAGAGGGAATTGACGCTTTTATAGGAGAAAAAAACAGTTTGTTTCTCAGATAGTTTTACTACTTGCAAATTATTCCTGCTACCCAATACATCGCGTAATAATAACATTGACAGGAATAATTTGTAAGTCCCCTTTTTAAATATGGTGCGTAACTCTCACATTAACCAGTAATTATACTACCAACCAACTAATATATAAAACCAACCAGCCAAACCGCAAATGTCGGTCGATTTTTTGCCCTCCTTGGCAAAATCGACACTTCTCACATCGTGTGAGTCGTCTACCAACTCTTATCTGAAGTTGTCACGGACGACAATTTTAGATAAGAGGGCGGTAGACGAAGTTCGTAGCTACGATGGCGGAGAACGGCGTTTGCGGTTTGGGAATAGTTGCCAACTCCAATTAAGGCACACTTTTACCCAAGTTTATCGTGCGAGGGGCTGGGCTTACCTAACCTTGTCCATTCTTCAAAAGCTTCAAGTACATCTAATATTTAAATACTTTAAAAAAATCTATAATTTCTTCATCTGTCAATAAAATCTTTTCCAATTCTTTAATATCATCTATAAATTCATAAGAGGAGTCATAAGATTCAGATTTAAATATATCTCCTGTTATTTGAAATATATCTTCAAAACCAATAAAAATCAGATTATTTAAATCAATATCTTTATAATCTAACTCTGTCATTGTTTTTTTAAAGTTAAAATCATTTGCAATAATAACAGCTTCATCATAAACTTCTGATTTATTTTTTACATGAATCAAAGAATTGAAAGATATAGATAATTTTTCTTTTTTAGAAAACTCATAATAATAGATTGGAGTAATAACATACCAATCAAATTCATTATTTTGACTTAAATATGATAATTCATTTGGTAATTTCATTAATTTTTTACATTCTTTTAAAGAAAATCCCCAATTTGGATATCTTCCAAGCATTGGAAAAGAATCTAATTTACCATATACAACAAATAAATCACTTATTCCAACTAATTCAGCGTTATGATAATTTTTTCTTTCATTAATATGTTTATAAAAATCCTCTATTTTAGTAATCCCTGTTACAAAAGTATGTTCTTCAACTTTTATTTTCTTATTAATATTTTTCATATATATTATTGAAATTCCTAATTTTAAATCAAACATAGTTTATACCCTTTAGTAATATTTATTTTCTCTTACTCTTAAACTTTTGTCTACTTTTATCATTCTGAGGATTTCTGCTTGAATGACTTTTAGTATGTTTGTCTTTATTTTTCTTTCCATTTTTCATATTATCATGTGGTTTTGAATTATTTTCTACCTCATTTTTGTTACCATTCCCATTCTTCATCATAAATAAAGCATGAGCTATCATGCCACCGCCAACAACCTTTGCGGTTGTACTTCCTGATACGGTGATAGGTACTAAAACTAAAGTTCCTCCGCCAGTTGGTATTGAAAGTGGAATTTCTAGGATAGTTCCCAAATCAAATGTAAACCCTATTATTTCTACCCCGACTCCACCTGCAAATTCTAATACCCACTGTTTATTATCCCAAAGCCATCTACCAAAACCTTTAAAGTGGTCTAATGTAGATTGGAATTTATAGCCACTACCACCACCACTATCATGTGTAGACTCTTCACCATGCTTACCGCCTCCACCATCAGGAGAAACGCTTCCTCCTACATTTTTTGGATTTGAAGGTTTTGGATTCTTACCTGTTTCATTTGCAGTATTTCCTTTTTGTTTCTCCTTATTTGCCTTACCAGATGGATCAGTTGGTACATTACCCGGGGTACTAGTCTCATTAGAATAAACTGTTATTGATACTGGATTTCCTTTTTTATCTTTATTTATTTGTATTCTGTTATTTTCACTCCACATTTCTTCATTAGCTTTAGTATAATCCACAGTTGTATATACTTTATTAGTTCCATCATTTTCATGCTTTCCATGGCTATTTGGTTCATAAGTTCCATTTATCCTTGCAGCTGTATCTGCATCGCTATCATTCCCATGGTCTCCCCATAACCCCAATGGGTCTATCCTATTTACAGGATTCCCCCCACAATACCCATACCAGTTAATCCCATCTCTTGCCCCATCTTCTTGGGTGAAGCTACCTGTCTCACTGTCAAGCCATCTTTGTTGGGCATAAATTAAGTTTGTTTCTCTGTCATACTCATGTAAAGCAAAGCTTCCTACCTCAATAATTTATTTAAATGTGCCAAATTAACAGTCTTTCTCCCTAAATTTAATAATACCAAATTCTTTCAAAGAACATAATTTCTTTTACATTTTATCATTATCTTTTTTACTTTTCAATTATTTTCTTTTACTTTTCTGTATTTTTTGTTAATTTCTTTTCTCCTAAATATTTCTTCTTTTAATCTCTCTAACTTCTCTAAATACTCCTCTGTCACCTCTTCATAGTATTTGTTCTCTCTTGGATGGACGCTTTTGTATTCTCTTTTTAAATGTTCCATCATTACATGAGTATATCTTACAGTAGTTTCTATGTCTTCATGACCTAATAATTCTTGGACATATCTAACATCTGCCCCACCTTCTAATAGATGGGTTGCTGCTGTATGTCTTAGAGAATGAACCGTAATATCTTTCCTATCTATGTTGCATTCCTTTAATATCTTGATAAAGATTATTCTTATTCCACTCTTCTTTAACCTTCTCCTCTGTCCAATAAATAACGCTTTCTCATCTATTAATTTCTTTTCACTTCTACAATTCTCTACATATAATCTTAAAAAACTTTCGGAAACTTTAGAAAATGGAACATATCTATCTTTACCACCTTTTCCTTCTCGTACTATTAATATTCTTTCTTTTAAGTCTACATCTTCCAAATCTAAGTTTATCACTTCACTTATTCTTAGCCCACTTGAATACATTAACTCAAATAATGCTCTGTTTCGTTTACCATAGTCACTTTCCACCTCTATACTATCCAAAAATCTACTTATCTCTTCTTTTGTTAATATTCCTCGTGTTCTCTCTATATATCTCAAGTTTAATGACAAATCCTCAAATGGATTTGTTAATATCAATTCGTTTCTATATAGATATACAAAAAAATGTTTTAGACAAGAAACCATTCTATTTATCGTTTGAGGTGAATAGTCTTTTTTCTGGGCTGATTTTATCTTTGTCATCTTTAATACAAATCTTTTAATATCACCTTCTTTTACATCTTTTAAATCTTTTATCCAACAAAGACGAATAAACATTTTTATCGAATATACATTAAAACTTATTGTTCTTTCCTTGTAATTTATTCCTCCTAAATACTTTTCATAGTCCAAAATAAGATAATCTTTATTCCTCATTTCTACCTCTAAATACTCTTGGATGAAACTTATCTATCACATTTCTTAGGTCTTCTTTTTCTACTTTTGTATATATTTGTGTTGATGATAGTTTTTTATGCCCTAGTATTGCTTGTATGTATCTTATGTCACATCCTCCTCTTAGCATATGATACCCCACAGCATGTCTAAAGTTATGTGAATTAAATCTTCCATACCCTAATTTATTGCTCTCCTCCATCAATACTTTATTTAGCCACATCTTTAAATTCCTGCTAGAACCAAATAATAACTTTAAATCTCCTCCATTCTTCCCAAATATTATCAATTCTCTCATATCTATGAATAATTTTAACACTTTTTGGCTATATTCATTTAATATTCCCTCCCGTATAGTCTTTGTCTTACTATCGCATAACCTCAAAACCCCTCTTTCAAAATTAATGTCCTCTACTCTTAATTTCATTACCTCATTTATCCTTGCACCTGTCGAATACATAAGTTCACTTATCACATGACATTTATATAATTTCCTCCTTTCATTGAGATTCTTACCTTTCCAAAACTCTTTTAAATGATTTAAAAAAATATTCATCTTTTCCTCATTTAAAATATTCTTTGGTAAACTCTTTCCATATTTTACCAGTTTAATAAAGTTAAATGGATTAGAATATATAAGTTTCTTTCTTTTTAGGAATAAATAGAAACTTTTAATAAAACTAACAATTCCAGATACCGTATGTTTACCGTATTTTATCTCTCCCTTATCATTTCTTAACGTAACTAAATATGTTTGAAAGTTTTGGGCTTCTCTTACCTTTAAACTTTGATAATCTATGTTTTCTTTATCTAAATACTCAAAAAATATTGAAATCATATAATTTACATTCTGAATACTCTTACCCGTTAGTTTTAATTCTTCTTTAAACTCATCTATTAATTTTAATTGGTCTTCATTCATTGTTACCCGCCATCCTCACTTCTTCTAACCATTTAGCTAAAGTTAGTAATATCTCCTTCTTTGTGTCTTTTTGTACTTGTATAAAACTTAGATAAAAATATATTGAGTCTTCTTTGTTAGATAAATCTATAAAAGTTAATATTGATAATTTTGATTCGATAAACTCAAACATTATCGAAACTCTTTCAATTAGAGCGGTTATATCCTCCTCTTTTACCATAATGTCTCCTTTAACCTGCCGTTGGCTTTGACTAAGTTTACCAACGGCTTTAATTGTTAGATACATCTTACTTTAACCTAACAGGCTTTTACTCCATTGTCCCTTGAAAGTCGTTTCCGCTTAGAGTCCAATGATACAAAACATCGTTAGCGGAAACTACTTTCAAGGAAAACTTTTTTAGGGTGTACCTCTCCCTCGGAATACCCACCCCCACTTTTCCCCAGTGTACCCACTTTTTGCAATTTTTGTAGTTTTAGTTAGAAGTCTCTATTAACCTATTCATCTCTTTTGGGGTTGGTATCATTGATACATCAATTTTCTCTATCTCCTTATCCTCTCGTAGCTTGTAACTAAATCTTGTACCTCGTGTTTTACCTCCTACTATTTGGATATATTCATTTGACACTAAAACTCTTAAATGCTTCTTAATTGTATCCATATTTAACTTTGTGTACTCTCTTACTTCTTTTTGTATAAAGTTTGCATCTGTTAATTTAATGTTGTTATCAGTTGCAATTTTACTTACCATTTTTCTAATGTCTTCATATAAACTTATTGCTCCAACAGATGTATCAAGCATTGTTGCAGGTAAAACATTATTAACCATAATTTTGTATGCAATTTCATAATCCATCAAATCACACTCGATAAACTTAAACCTGCCATCGTCTTTAAGTTCTTTTTGGCGTTGTCTTACAAAGCAAACACAGGCTATAAGGTCAATAAACCTCTCAAAATCTCTCCTAAAACGCATACTTTCTACTGGAAAACTTAAATATTGTCTGAATGGGTTTACTATTGTTACTTTAGAAAGTAATCTTTGAGATACTTGATGTTTTTTAATGATATTTGGTATTACATCCTCTTTTAGATACTTTTTTTCTATGCTGTACTTAGTTTTTTGGGCTTCGTGGATTCTTTTGGTTTGCTCTTTTGACTCATCAGCATTTACGATAAAAAATCTACTTGCATTTTCAGGATTTACATCGTAGCGAGTGCCACCCATTACCATAGATACTATCGCTTTTGTAACAATATTTTCACTTCTCATTTTGCCAGTTTTCTCGTCTTTAGTCGTTACAAGCCGAGATAGTTCCTTATTGGATAGCATTTCTCTAATTTGGTGTTCTATCAATTCATTATGAACTGCTTCACCCATTATTAAAAACTTATGTAGCAAATCATCGATATAGTTTAATGCTTGGTCTGAAAGACTCGTTAAAGCAATTACATCTTCTGGGGGTAGAAGTTTTCTTAACACTTCAACAAGCATACTTTTACCAGCTGCTGACTGTGAGATTATCATTATACTTATTGGATCGTCTAAGATTCTGCTACTTGCTGCTATGTATAAAAGTATTTTATTCATATCCTCGCCAACATATCCCAAAGTCTCCATGTCAGCTACTATTTGGTCGAATAAATCAGCACTTTTAAGGAATTCTAAGCCCAATTTAACCTCTTCTTCTGTTAATTCTTCTTTTTCTTTAGTTTTTGGGTTCAATCTCTTCATAGTTTCACTTTCCATATAGTCAACGATTTTAAGTAAGTCATTTTCTACTCTTTTTACTTCAATGTTAAACTTTTGACTTAGAGTTAAACTAAAACTATTACGAGACCTTGAGGAATACAAATCAATTTTATCTGGAAAGCGTTCTTCTTGGTACTCGGCTTTTATACTTACTTTTAGGTTTGAAATTGATAATTCTTTCACATCAAATAACTTGTAACTTATGTC
>Ga0209728_1002166_pt1 | contig 10313 bp, 6 predicted proteins | sample RifGroD1_FD_183997 | JGI IMG/M metagenome (GOLD analysis project Ga0209728, IMG submission 183997) | Groundwater microbial communities from Rifle, Colorado, USA - Groundwater D1 (SPAdes) (version 2) | ecosystem: Environmental > Aquatic > Deep subsurface > Groundwater | place: Rifle, Colorado... | reverse complement strand
CAGATAATAATATTAAACTAATTAATACTTATGAGGAATTAAGTAAAAAATCTAATTTAACAGTAGAAGAACAAAAAAAACTAAATGATATAACAGCAATATTAACTCAAACTTATCCTAATTTAATTCAAGTAAAAGATGATGTTATAACTATATCAGATGATGTTATATTTAAAATAAAAGAAGAAGCAAATGCACAAAAAAATATAGCAGATGAAAATGAGAAATCAACAAAGAAACAAATAATAAATAACAGAGCAAGATTACAAGATCAAATTAATACAAGTGTAAAAATTATACAAAGTATTGAAAAAGAAATTGTTGCATTAGAAAATTCTAATATTGCAAAAGCAGACCCAAATAATATTGTTAAAAAACAAAATGAACACTTCATGAATAAAATAGAAGGTAAAGACACTCCATATAGTAGTTCTTTAAATGTTTTAATGGCTGAAATGAATACACCTTCTACCAAACTGTCTGATTTAAAAAAGAAATATGAAGATGAAAAAGCTAATTTAAAACAAAAATTTAATGATATGGCAGCAATTGATGATACTTTAAATTCTTCTATTTCTGATTTAACTAAAAGTGACAATGATAATTCAAATCCAGTAACCAACCTAATCTCAAAATACACAGTAGAGCAAGAAAAAATAGATGCACTATTAGAGAAATCTCGTGCTATCCAAGAAACACTTATCCCCTCTTCTGCTGAATATCGAAAAGAAACAGAAGAACAAATTAAACTTCTAAAAGATAAACAAAATTCTATCCATGATGAAAATTTAGCACTAACTAACTTATCCAAAACTACACAATTAACTACAGAACAAAAGAATCAACTAGAGAAAGAATCTGCTAAGAATTCAACTGAATGGTATAAGATTCAAAAGGATATTTACGAAGGTTCAGATAAATTAATTTCAGGTGTATTATCTGATTTTACTACTAACATAGAAAAATTAGATAAACAACAACAATTTTTAGAAAAGTCTAATGAAAGATATTCAAAATCATCTAAAACTTATCGTGATTCTTTAACTTTAGAAATTGATTTATTGAAGCAAAAACAATCATTCCTGAAACAGACAAATGATTATATTCGTGAACAATTAGAATCAGGAAGTTTAACTGCACAACAAGCAGAGCAATATCGTAAGAATCTATCTGATAACTCTAACTCTTGGTGGGATATTCAATCTACTATTGACACAAAAAATTTAGACATACTCAAATCAAAGTATGAAGAATTAGATATTCCAATTCAACAAATCACAGATAGATTATCAATGCTTCAAACTGTTCAATCTCTTTATGACGAAGGTTCACAACAATATGTAGACAATACTCAACAACAAATTAATGTGAATAAAGAATTAATATCTGCATTACAAGCAAAACATAAAGCAATCGAAGCAGATTTAGCATTAGCAGAAAAAGGCACACAAACCTACGAAGAATTATCAAATATGTTATCTGATGTAATAAAAGCGGAATTAGATGCTGTACAGAAAAAGAAAGAATTTATAAAAGATATTACAGATGATACTATTGATTTGATGAAGGAAGTTTATGAGAAAGAAAAAGATATTGCTATTGATGCTATTGATGCACAGATTGAAAAAGAGGAAGAAAGACATGATAAGATAATTAAGAATTTAGAAGATGAGATGGATGAGTATGAAAAGTCTGTTAATGATAAGATTAAATTAATTGATAAATTAGCAGATAAGGAGAATTATGAAACAGACTTAGCAAAAGCACAAAAAGAAAGACAAGATATACAGAATAAGATTAATATATTAGGTATGGATACTTCTGCAGAAGCAAAATCTAAAATTAATGATTTAACAAAAGAATTGTTAGAAAAAGATGAAGAGATTGCAGAGATGCAGAAGGACAGAGAAAACGAACTTAGAAAAGATAGTTTAAATGAATTGTTAGATAATTATAAAGAAGAAAATGATGCAAAAAAAGAATTGGAAAATGATAAATATGATGCAACTAAGAAGAATTTAGATAAGCAAAAGAAAGCAACTGAAAGATATTATCAAGATATGATTGCTAATGAGATAAAGTTTAATAGCATGAAAGAAGATTTAGCATCGGGAAATGTTGATAATATTTTAAGCGAACTACAGAGGCTCATAAATTTTGTGAATGAGAATGAAGAAAGTTTTGGTGCAGGATTAGGTGAAACACTAACGTCTAATTTGCAGAATAAGATTGATCAAATTAGTAATAATATTGGTAATGGAAGTAGTGGTTCTGGTTCTGGAAGTGGAGGCAATAATTCACAAACACCAAAAGCAGTTATTACTCCTAGTCAATATATTAACGAAAATGGAACTGCTATTATGAAAAGTAGAACACTTGCATCTATTTTAGGAGAAGATGTTGATTGGGATCAATCTACAGGTAGAGTTAAAATAGGTAGTAAATGGTTTAGTCCTGTTAGAAACGATAATGGAACAACATATTTAGGCGTAAGACAAGTAGCAGAGAGTTTAGGTAGAACAGTTAAATATGATGATACTACTAAAAATATATCCATATTTCATAAAGGTGGTAAAGTTGGTAATTCTAGTAATAAAATAGCAAGTTTAATTGATAAATTATTTAACAAAGGAATAAAAAGTAATGAAGTACCTTCTCTCTTGGAAAATGGAGAAGTAGTATTGAGTAATAAAGCAGTGCAAAGTTTTATTCCTAATATGCAGAGTATAATTCCTAAATTCAACATGAGCAATATTATCCCTAATACTGCATTAGCAACAAATACTGGAAGTAATATAAACTACAATTTAACTTTAAATATTGATAATGTAACAGGTGATAAGCAAGGTGGTCAAACAGTGTTTAAAGAAATTGTAAATGGTTTGAAAAAGTTAGGTAAATAATTTTTATTATTTTTTATTTATAAACTATTAATATAATTTTTAAACAAGGATAGTTAAGGAGTAATTAACCTTAACGACAAGATGTATTCCTGAACATCTTCCTTGTTTTTTTATTTTTTTTATTCAGGAGAAGTTTTTAAATATATTCTACAGGAGGATTGATAATATGTTAATTAGTGATTGGATAAAAGTTAAATGGAGTGGCAGTAATAAAATACATTATATTGGAAAAGGTTATTATTATACTAAAAATGGAGATGAACTTTTAGTTAAAGTAAGTGATTTGAGTGAAAGTTGCAATGCATATATACTTTGTTTATGTGATTATTGTTTAGAAAATGGAATAGAAAAATTTATAGAGAAAAAGTATGCTACATATATAACACAAAATGAAAAATCAACTATAAAAAAAGATAGTTGCAGTAAATGCAGATATATAAAAGTTAAAGAAAGTAATTTATTAATACATGGAGTAGAAAACGTATCTCATATACCAGAAATAAGAAGAAAAGCGGAAGATACATGTATTGATAAATTTGGATTTAAATCTTATATGCAATCTGAAGAAGGAAAACAAAGAGCCGTAAATATTTGTTTGGATAAATATGGTGTAACTAATTATGCAAAAACTGAAGAGTGTAAAGAAAAAACTATTTTAACTTGTCAAGAAAAATATAATTCTAATTCACCAATAGAAAGTGAATTTGTAAAAAATAAAATAAAAGAAAATAATTTAGATAAATATGGTTGCGAAATTGCTTTAAATAATAAGGATGTTAGAAATTTATTATATGATGGTATGATTAATAAATTTGGAGTTAAATACTATTCACAAACAGAATGGTATAATGAAAAATATAGAAATACTTGTTTATTAAGATTTGGTGTTGATCATCCATTCAAAGATAAAAACATAAGAGACATGGCAAGAATTAAAGCAGTTCAAACATTGTATAAAAATGGAACATGTAAAACTTCTTCTCAACAATTATGTGTATACAACCTATTAAAAGATAATGGTTACAATGTAAAATTGAATTATCCAATTGATAAATTGAGTTTGGATGTTGCATTATTTATTGGTATTTTTAAAATAGATATAGAATATGATTGCTATTATTGGCATAAAGACAGAAGAAAAGATAGAGCAAGAGATGAAGTTTTGAAAAAAGAGGGATGGAGAATTTTAAGAATTAAGAGTGGGACTTTAGTGCCTACATTAGAACAAATTAAACAACAAATTGATTATTTATTATATAAAAATAAAGAATTTGCACATATAGTTTTCGATGATTGGACTAAAGAATATAATAAAGATATGGAGAAGAAAAATTTACTTAAACAAATAATTTAAAAACAATTAAATAAAACTCCAACAAATTGAGGTGAAACTAATTGACAATAAGAAACTCCGTAAATTTTAACTTTGCAGGTATATCTTCTGAAACTATGGGATTAATAAATGTAAATTTAGATTCCGGTATGTATGAAGAAAATTTATCTCCTAGTAAAACTATAAATGAAATAAAAATAAGAGGAAGAAGTAAACCTTATCATCAAAATATAGAATATGAACCATTAGAATTTTCTGTTTCATTTGCATTTTTAGAAACATGGGATAAAACAAAACTACGTCAAGTAACTAATTGGCTATGTAATCAATCTTATTATAAACCATTATATTTTTCTGATGATTTAGATGAAGAAAATAATCCTACAAGAATATATTATGCAATGGTACATGAAAAATCAGATATAGTACATAATGGATTATCACAAGGATATGTTAATATTACTTTTAGATGTAATGATGCTTTTAAATATAGTCCTGTATATACAACAGATGAATTAACATTTAATAGTAATATAATTACAGAAACTACAGAATCAGATTTCTCACAAGGTACATTATCAGATGTAATAGCAACAGAAGATGGTAAATTAACTTTAGATAATACAAAGTCTATAGGTTATAGAATCTCTCCTGTTTATGATTTAAATTATTTTGAAAATACTGCTTTGTATATATCATGGGATTCAACTGTTCCTGTTAATACAACATTAAATATTCAATATAGTTTATCATTAGATGATGGTGATACATGGTCTAATTATATTAATTTAACAAATGAAAATTCTTTTGCTTTTGTAGATGAAAATAATGATTTATTAGATACTTCTAATGCAAAAATAAAATTCAAAATGATTTTATCATCTACTGATTTACCTATTGTACCATCTTTATCTAGTATTACTATAGATATTATGGAAGTATATACTTTTACAAATGATGGTGATTTAATATGTTCACCTATATTAGATATTACTAAAATAAATAATGGTAATGTTGTTATTATTAATTTATCGGATAATAACACAGTATTTTCTTTTATGAGTTTAATAGGAGATGAAATAGTATCTGTTGATAATGAAAATGAAATAATAACTTCTAGTATAATAGATAGATATCCTATGAATTTGTTTAGTAATAATTTTTTAAAATTACCTTCAGGTGATAATTATTTAGCGATGCTTGGTAATTTTAAATTACAAATGAAATATGAATTTAAATACTTTTAAAATATAATTGTAAATAGAAAGGAGATATATTTTGAAATTAGATATTGATTATTCAAAAAAAATACCTACTCCTAAATATTATATCTGTAGAAACAATATTGAAAGAACAGTTATAGGTAAAATCAATGATATAGACAATGATGTTTTACAAATAAATTTTGGTGGTATACATGAATTAAATTTTGATGTTCCTTTAGAAATTGAATCTCAACATGAAATGATAAAAAATCCTAATTTAAGTTATTTATTGTATAAATTTCTTATAAAAATAAACTTAGGTACTTATGAGGATTATTTTATCATAGAAAAACCAAATAAAGAAATGACAGATAAAGAAGATTTGAAGCATATAAATTGTTTTTCTTTGGCATATGAGTTAAAAGATAAGGATGTTAATGGATATAATGTAACATCTAAATCCATAGAACAAATATTTACAGGTTTTATTGATGAAAATAATGTAACTTGGCCTAGTTTATTATATCAAACTGATTGGACTTTAGGTTACGTTGACCCAGACGCTTCGATTTTATTCAGGTCACTTGAAATGACAGGAATCACCTTGTTGGATGCAATATTAGAAATTGCTACTACTTTCTCATGTATAGTAGATTTTGATAGTGTAAATAAAACTATTAATTTTTACAATCCAGATAATAAAGGAATATACAGAGGAATAAATTTTTCTTATGGTAATTATTTACAATCACTATCATATGAACCAGACTATGAGAATGCATGTTCAATTTTAAAAATTACAGGTAAGAATGGTATTGGTATTAACGAATATAACGTAACAGGTACAGATTTTTTACGTTCATTTATCATGTATACTAGTCCATTTGCTAGGGACAATGAAGGAAATGTAATATTACATAGTCCCTACTTCGATGATAATTTGTGCATCGCATTAGAGGAATATCAAGAAATTTTGAATACACAAGAAGGTAATTTTGCAGAATATCTTGAAAGTAAACAAACATTGCAAGAAACATTAACTTCATTAACTAATGAATTAACTGTGATGAATGAACAATTGTTAATTATTGAAGATGCTATTAGTATAGAACAAACTAATCAGAGAGATACCGATGATTTATTTGCACAAAAATATTTAAAAGAAACAGAAATTGAAAATAAACAATCAGAAATAGATGATATTAATTCACAGATTACAGTAATAGATAATAATATTATAATTTTAAGAGATATTATTTCTATGGAAAATAATTTTACTGAAGAACAAATAATTATGTTAAATAAATATAGTGTTGTAAAATCTATTGACAATCAGTATATTGATAATGCTAAAGATTTGTATGATTATGGTAAATCTGAGTTTGTAAAAATGTTAACTCCAGAACTAAATGTAAGTATCAGTGTGGTTAATTTATTGAGTTTAATTGAATCTCAACATCAATGGGATGTATTTTTACCTTCTAATGCTGGGGATATAATAAAAGTATATCATAATAAATTAGATATTGATATAAATTCAAAAATAATACAAATGATTTATTCTTTTAAGGATCATGACTGTGAATTAAAAATATCTAATGTATCTAGTATTAAAGATGATAAACAAAAATTTATAGAAATGATTAACAAGTCTATAACTACAAGTAATGTTGTTAATATGGATAAGTACAAATGGAATAATATAGAGAATGTGCAAAGTGACGTACAAAATATTTTAAATAATGCTTGGGATGCTAGTTTAAGAACAATTGTTGCAAGTGCAAATAATTCTGTAGAAATAGGAAGACAAGGAATTGTAATTAGAAATGAAAATGATACAGATAAAGCATTAAAAATAATAAATGGTGCAATTGGAATTACTAATAATAATTTTAATACTTTAGATTTAGCCATTGACAGTTCTGGCGTGTATGCAAAAAAATTAGTCGGTCAAATTATTGCTTCTACTATTTTAACAATTACTAATCAGGCAGGTAATTTTAATGTTTCTGCTGAAGGTGTAGAAATTGAAGATATGACATTGTTGATTACTAGAGAAGATGGTTTAGTTAGAATTTTGCTTAATGCTGTAGATGGGATAAGGATACAGAAAAAGGTAGGTAGTAATTGGGATACACCAAAGAATTTATTTAGTGTTGATGAAAATGGTAATATAATTGCAGTTGATTTAACTTGTCAAAATTTTAAATTGGTTAATGATAATGGTGGGATATTATTAGAGATAAACAGTGATCCTAGTAAAAATATTATTGATTTTTCTAGTTTTACTACAAAAAATGGTACGATAGAAGCAAAAAATTTAAAATTAAATGGTATGGATATTGAAGATGAGTTTGGTAAAGTTTGGACAGAAATTAATGAAAATGGTTCACTTATAGCTATTGCATCTAACAACATTCCATCTGTGACTCCATATGGCATAACGTCTGGTCACATTGATTGTGATTACCCCAATAAATATAGTAATTCTGGTGGTGAAAATTATGATCTTGTAACACTTAGACCACTTTATCATTCAGGAGGAATCGTTTCATTCGAGAGTGCGTACGACAATACTGTTTCCATAAATATCAGACCTGGAGAATCGATTTGGCAAATAAATGAAGATATTACAGAAAGTGGTCTTGCAAATACTGATTGGTGGGGTAATAGACCTACTCGCTTTTCATTCAAATTTAAAGGAGGAGTAGTTGGTTCTAACTCACTAAAGATATCACTAATGAAATTTTCAAATAACACTCCATTAACAATTGTAGATGATTCTGGTGAAGAAGAAGTATCTGATACATCTATAATTTATCAAGGTGTATCAGATTGGGACATAGGAAGCAGTAAATCATTCTATTTTTTAAGTGAGTTAAATACGGGATATTTCTATGTTAAATATGAAAATGTATCTGCTAATGATATTTATATTGATCAGATGATGCTTAAACCTAAATTTGGTAAATATCCTGGTATTTTTCAATCTGGTCCATTTTCTTTTCCTGTATCTTCTTTTGTTATTAAAGAGTATCAAGAATATATAAATACCGATTATTCTTCTATTGGTATTGAAGTTGATTTAAATTATAAATATTTAGACTGTACTGTTTGTGGTATGCCATTTGTAACTTCAGATGATTCAAGTGAATTAAATGGTCAACCAATTTATTTTCATGGCAAGTTTGAAAAAGAAGATATTGGAGGTATAAATTATTTTTCTAAATTAATTTTAACACCTATAGGCACTGTCCCAAGTTCACTTACAAATGGGAAAATTCATACTGCTATAATTGGGAATGGTAGAAAAATAATATAAAAAGAGAGGAATATAAAGCCTCTCTTTTTATATTACCATATTAAATTAAATCTGTTTATTTCTGCACCTGTAGTTCCATATTCACTTAATATAAATATAACTTCTTGATTTTCTTTTAAGTCCTTACAAAGAGGAGATTTATTTCCTTTTAATTTACTTAATTTCATTTTAGCACATTGTAATTTTTCATTATCAGATAATTCATTCCATTTTATTTTATTTGCATTATTATAATCACCTAAAAATAAAAATGTTAATTGATTACTTTCTACTTTGTTACAATTTAATGCACTTAATAATTCAGATATTATTTTCCCATGTGATTCATTTGGAGTATTGTAACTAATATTTTTATTGCTATAAATATTAACAGTCCTAGTGTTTTCATTCCAATTTACATTATAACCAAGTGCATCACTTACAAAACGAACAGGTATCATTGTACGATCATTAATTATCATTGCAGGAACATCTAAGTTAATATTTTGACCATTTTTATAACCAATTTTAGACCATGCAGTAAGTATTATTGTAGTATCGTCTTTTGTTGCTTTAACAGTTTTTGTTGAATTATCCCATTGAATATTTGCACCTAATGCTTCAAATATTGTTCTTAATGAAACTAAAGTTCTACCTTCTTTATTTATAAATGGAATATTATTATCTAATTGTTGCCCATTTATAATAATAGTATCAGCGAGTGCCATATTACCACTAACCATTAAAACAAATAAACTTAACACAACACATAAAATTAATCTACTAAACTTACTTTTCCTATTAAGCATACTCTCTTTTTTTGTTCATATAATTGAACATCTCCTTTTTAATTTAGTTTTATGTGTATTTTACTATAATTTTTGCTAATTGTCAAGTATATTAAGTTATATTTTTAATATTATTTCATATATTATTATATTAATATTTTATTGGTGATTATTATTTTAACTATTAAGTATATCTATTAAAATAATTATAAATATAAAATAAAGGAGGTGAAAAATTATGTTAAATATTATATGTGAAGCAATTATACCCAAAGAAAATCAAAAAGAAATCCAACACAAAATTAATGCTGGATTAACAGTAGAAAACATTGTAAATGAAATGAATATTAACATTATATTTTCTTAAAATTTTTCTTAATCTCATTAATAACTTCTTCTTTTGCCTTTTCAATTATGTAGGAAGTTTTAATGGTTTCTTTTTCATTACATTTTTGACAAGTAAATTCAAGTTTATCAAGTTTTAAAATATCTTGCTGTGTATAATTATGATTAATTAGTTCGTTGCAATTTTTACATTGAAATTTCATATTAACTTTTATATTCATGATAGAATATTCACCTCCTTTACCTTTTAAAGGATATTTTATCATGGATAAAGTAATTATACAATTTAAATTTTGTTTTATTTTACAGAATATAAATATAATTTTCATCAATCTTAACTTGACATATTCACTCACTTATAGTAATATATTATTAATAAATCACCTACCAATACATATTCATTATATAGTATAATATTAAATGGGAGTGTGATTTTAA
>Ga0209728_1002160_pt1 | contig 10341 bp, 22 predicted proteins | sample RifGroD1_FD_183997 | JGI IMG/M metagenome (GOLD analysis project Ga0209728, IMG submission 183997) | Groundwater microbial communities from Rifle, Colorado, USA - Groundwater D1 (SPAdes) (version 2) | ecosystem: Environmental > Aquatic > Deep subsurface > Groundwater | place: Rifle, Colorado... | reverse complement strand
TCTCAGAGATATATTTGATAAATCAGATAATATTTTTATTAATATAAATCATGATAGATTATTAGAATATTGGTTTGTATTTGAAAATTTAAGTGAATAGGAGTAAAATCAATCAATAATGAAAACAATCAATGAAATATTAAAAGAATTAAAAATTAAGCAAGAAAAATATAATAATTGTAAACATGATTTAGAAGTTGAATCGTGTGGATTTATTGCACTCGTTTGGTAGGTTTTAGATTGAATAATTTAGGAGGAATATTCTAATGAATAATCATTTAAATGATTTTTTAGTAGCAAAAAATGATAATATTGAACATTTAGAAAGAATGAAACAATATACTAATACAAATAATAGTATAGTTAATGAAATGGCAAATATGTTTATTCAAAAATGTAAACAATTAGATAGTATATATGATTTATATATTAAATTTGCTTTAATTGAAAATAAAATAGGTATAATCATAACTAAAAGAGCAAGTGATTATCATGCTTGCTTAGAAAATTATCCTGTAATATGGGGTTGTGGAAGGAATATTTATGAAGCAATAGGAAATGTGATTATGAATCATCCTGAGAGATTTAATTTGAAAATTATTGAGGAGTAGATTAATATGGATGGAATAAATTTAATTAATTATCTAATCATAAGTGAATCAGTAATTTTCAGTTTATGTTTTTGGTTAATGTATTTTATGTCAAAAATAGAAAAATCACAATTGTTAAGTTTAAAATCATATATGATCATGATAACAATAATTACAAGTGTTAATATATTAGGTGGTATTTATTTGAGAATATTAAATGTTTGATTGAATTTATCAATTTATGTTAATATAGGAGGTTATTTATATGGGAAAGATTAAACTTAAAATTGACAAGTCAAAATTACCAGATGAATTTATTTTTGAATCCGATTGCGTTAATAGTGAAGAAGATTTAAATACAGAATTAGGATGGTCAGAAATTATGAATGCGATAATAGATAAATTAATTATTAAGAAAGAATTTGTGAGTGAATAGAAATTAATTTATTATCGTTATAAGGAGGTAATATTATGAAATTAACTAAATATCCAATAAGTCAAACTTATAGTATTGATAGCTGTGTTTGTCCTTATTGTGGTTATGATTTTGATGGTAAACGTGCTATTAACAATGATTTAGACACAAGATTGATAAATTGCCCTAAATGTGAAAAAGAGATGGAAGTGTATCCATCTGTAGAATATTGGTGTGTTGCAATTAAAGAGGAAGAAGGTGAATGATTATGAAATTAGAAGAAATATTAATTAAATTAAAAACAGAAAAATTATGTCCTTCATATTTTGGACTAGAAGATTATTATGGTTTAGAATGTGTTGATGGTGATTATATTGTAGATTGTAATCATTGTAGAGAAATGTCAGTTAAAAATAATATAAAAATTAAAGTAGATAAAAATTGTCCAGAGGAAGGTAATATTCGTTGTATTAATTGTTCTTGTAATTTTTGTGAAAATGATTGTCAAGAATGTGATGTTAAATGTTGTGAACCAAGAATGATAATATATAAATGAAATTAAGGAGGTATAAACAGTATAATATGTGTTATATAAATAATGAAAGATATGAAAACAGAATAGAAAATTTAAATGTTTTTAATGGAAAATTTATTTGTGCTTATTTACCTGTTTATGGTTTAGTAAAAGTTAACGGAATAGTTTTCAAAATTTCTGGTCATGATGGTGTTGTTAATTTAAATGAAGTAAATGTAATAGTTGAATATGTTAGAGAAATAGTACATATAGATGGTTTTCACGATAAAGAATTAAGTGAAAAAGAAATCTATGAGATTTTATTTTGTAATATTATTAAGGAGGTAAATTAATATGATAGAGAAAAATAAATATTTTACACATGCAATTATAATATTAAACGACACTATAAGAAAGAATAGAAGAACAATAATGAAAGAACAGTTAGAAGTTATAAATAAATGGACAGATAAAGTATCTGAAGAAGATGTTACAAAAGAAATGGTTATGCAACTAGCAATGAATTATTAGATTTAGGATTAGATTGGATATTTGGAGATAATTAATAAATATTTAAGGAGAATGTAAACCATGAATTATTACAACCTAATTATCAAAGAATTAAAATCACAAAAAAATTATCTAAATGAATATCTTAAAGAATGTGAAAAAGATGAAGAAGATTCAGCAATAATCTGAAAAATTATAATAATAATGAAGCAAAGGCATATGATTTATTTTCTGCTAAGAAAGCATTAGAGTATCTCAATATTTATGTTGAGGAATTTTTCTTTTTAGATAAAGATGAAACAGAAAATAGTTATACATTTAGGAAAGAATTGAGAATATCGTTAATATTTTGCATTGTGAGATTAATTTAATTAAGTAGCAGAAAGGAATTGAGATGAAAAATATAATCGTAGCAACATTTACTTTATTATTTGTATTTACGTTTTCTACAGAGTTATCTTATAGTCAAGTGGTTACTGAGCAATTAATTGAAAATAAATTTATACAGAAACAACAAATTGAAATTGAACCTGTAATTTCTAATTGTCAGAAGGTAGCAAAAATTACAGGTTGGGATTTAGAAATATCTAAGTATTTTGTTAATGAAGCTGAGAATAGAGGTGTTTTAATATTTGATGAGGCACTTCCTATTATTTCAAAGGAAACAGGTGGTACATATGATTTTAATTTAGTTCATTATAATACTAATGGTACTAAAGATGTAGGAATATTTCAGATTAATGATGTTACAAAACAAGATATTGTTAGACTATTAAAATCAGAAGGTAGGGAATTTAATTCATGGAGTAGGATGAATCCTAAATTTAATTTATCGGCAGGATTGTACTGGTTGAATTATTTGAAGGGTAATGGATTAGAAAATGATAGATTATTTACATCTTATAATTATGGAATTAGTGGTGCTAAGAATTATGCTAGTAGAAACGGAACTTATATTAGTAGATATTCAAAAGATGTTATTAAAGCAAGAAATGAAATTAATAAGATTGTAGATAATCATAATAAGTAAATAAATAATCAATAGAATATAAAAATAAATGTTGACTTTACAATTGATATAGTTTATTATGTATTTATAAACTTAATTAATCGGAGGTAAATCATATGTCAATTCGTAATATCGGATTTGCTTGTATGTCACTAAAATGCAATACTAAATATAAAACATTTAGACTTGCTAATTTTAGTGAGCATAAACTATATCAAACTGTAAAGCATAATATAAAGGAAACAGAAAGAACAATCAGACAGTGTATTATTGATGATACTAAAATGTTTAGATTAAGTTCAGACATTGTACCATTTGCTACTCACGAAATATCTAAAAATATTGATTATATGTCTTGGATTAGGAATGATTTAAAAAGTATAGGAAAATTATGTAAAGATAATGGAATACGTTGTAGTATGCATCCTTCACAAATAGTTAATATAAATTCACCAAGCAAAGATGTTGTTAAGTCTTCTGTAAAGGATTTAATTTATCACTACAATATACTTAATTCTATGAGATTGGAATTAAATGATGATTTTAACATAGTTATTCATGTAGGTGGGGTATATGGTGACAAAGTAGAAGCAATGAAGCGATTTATTAGAGTATTTAATAAATCGCTAGAGCAGTTACAGAATCATATTGTATTAGAAAATGATGATAAAAGTTATACAATTAATGATGTCATGGAAATACATAAGCATACTGGATTGAAGGTTGTGCTTGATCTCCATCATATGTACTGCAATAATGATGGTTCAGAATTAGATTTAAAATCTATATTTAATACATGGAATGGTAAATGTCCAAAGATACACATAAGTTCTCCTAAGTCAAACAAAGAATTTAGGAGTCATGCAGATATGATCGATTTTGATTATTGTAAGGAGTTTTTAAAAAAGGCAGAAGGTTATGAATTTGATGTTATGATTGAGGCAAAAGGAAAAGATTTAGCAGTTGATAAATTCAAAAAAGATTTAAAAGAATATAAAAATAAGTAATATAATAAATTAAAATAAAAGGAGATAATCAATTATGTCTAATAACAAAGAAATTTCTATTGCAACAGTAAGGAAAATTGCTAATGAGGAATTAAAGAATTACATAGGAAAGAAATTCACAGAAGAAAATATTAGAAGTATAATGCAAAGCCAATTAAATAAATCTGGTGAAAGTATTGTTTTTAAAGAATTAGGATTAGAACAAGATAATTGGAGCAGAAAATGGGAAGTTAAAAATTTTGGTAGGTTTAAAAATATGCTTAGTGATTATAATAATCTCATTAATGATGTTGGGAATAAAGTATTTTTTGAGATTATTAAAGATATTACACCTGAGAATATATTGGAATCTTTAACAAAAACAGATAAAAATATATTGAGAAAAGCGTATAAGGAAACATTGATTAAATCTTTTGAAGGAGAAATTAGAAAATTAGCAGCTGAAAATGGTAAACAATATGCACAGGAATTATTTGAGCAGTATATGAGTGAAAGTGAGGAGGAAATAATCAAATGAAAAAAACATTGTATTTATAAATTAAAAAATGGAAAATCAACAGGTTGTATGGAAGAATTACTTAGTGAATATGTTATAGTAGAAGAATTTGCAACAAATCCGTTAGATAGTAATAAAATTATGCAATGTGTTTATAAGCATATTCATATTGAAGATATGGAATATACTAGTATGATACTTGGATATTGTATTTTACCATGTGATGTGTTTGAGGATTATTTTGAATTTTTTAAGGGAACTTCTGAAATTAATGAGAAACTTAGAGAATTGGGAATAGAATAAATAAAAAAACATTAAAATAAAAGGAGTAGATTAATTATGCGTATAGTCATAGATAATAAACTTTATTTCAAACCAATTAATTTATCATCTAAAACATCTAAACCAGTTAAATTACATGAAAATTTATCTAATGTGATATCAAAAGTTTGGCCTTGGATGTTAACATTTGAAATGTTTTTTGGATTGGCAGTATTGGGATTGAGATGTTTTTGATATAATACATAAATAGTGAAGGAGAATAAATAATTATGAAAGTAGAAGAAAACTTTTCATACCACTATAATGGAACTAATTGTTGTATTATTGACTATGAAAAAGGTAAAGGTGATTTAATTACTATTACAAATGATTATGGTGAAATTATGTATAAAGGATATTATCAATTTATTGATAGGTTTCTTGATGATTTAAAGTCTGGTGTTTTTGCTTGAAATACTGTTTTTAATAATGAAAAAGGAGGAAATTAATCATGAAAATTTACTCATTAAAACATAAGAAACTTGGTAGATTTATTACTCAGACAGTATAAAGTGGTTTTGACATGTTTGATATTAAATTTGATGATACAAAATCTTCAGATTTTCATTATCCTAATCAAGTATTGTTTTTCAATAAAAAATATACTAATTACGAATTATGGAATATGGTAGAAATGAATAGAATCCCTAAAGGTGCAGTTATTGAAGATCAAGTTGGTAATCAATTAATTTTCACTGGTAAATCATTTCAAATTTATTATACTAATGTTGATTTAGATGATAAATATGTTGGATTTTGCAAGGGTGATATTTGGAATATTGTTGATGTTGATGAGAGTGAATTGGAATAAAAATAACTTAAAGGAGATAAATAATGGGAATATCAATAGATAATGCTTATAAAACATGGAGAAAAGAACCACAAATATTGTATAGAGTAAAGGTAAAATGATATTTGCAGATTATGATTATTTTTATGTTGCTTCTGAGATTGAAGGATATACTATTAATAGATGGAATGGATGTGATGAGATATATTTTCATGAAGATGGAAAATTGTTATATTCAGCAATTGGCAATTTAGAATATTTATATGGGTTAAATTTATATGATGCAATAATTGATTATGATAGTTTACATGAATATAATGAAGAAGATAAATCTAGTAAATATGTAGATGATAAGTTAACCAAAGATATATCTTATTTAATAAATGAAATTGATAGTTATTTTGAGAATGTTGAAAATGGTAATATTAAAAAGAAAAATAATGATCAATTTTTTGAGGACAGAAATGAAAGATTAAAAATTATTCGTGATATAATTGAACAATGTGGAATAATGGTTTGTAGTGTATGTATAAGATAAAATTAAAGGAGTAAATTAACCATGCACAAAACTTTAATTGATGAATCCACTTCAGAAACTCTAGAAAGATGGCATTTTGAAGGAGATTATTTTAAGATAATGCAAGATATTAAAGAAAACTGGTTAGATAAAGGCATAACTGTTACTATTCATCAAAGAAAAATTAATAATGGTGAATTGTATATGGTGTGGATTGAGGAAGATTAAATAAATAAAAATAAAGAGGAGAAAAATACATGAGAAAATTTGATATAGTGAAAAAATATTTAAAGTTTGTACCTGATTTTGATATTTATAAATATTGTCCTAGTTATTTTGGATTAGATGATATTGATTGTAGTAAATATACTAATAGAGAGGAAATATGTAAAACTTGTTGGGAGCAAGAATCTGAAGAAGATAATGAAAAATTATTGGAATTTATTGGGAGGTTATATAGAGATAATATAAAAGAAGTTAAAAAATTGCATGAGAAAGAAAGTGAATTATTGAAAGCAATGCAAGAATTGTGTCCACATAAGAATACTTATAAATATAATAATAATGAATATATGCCTTGGTTTGATGAAGATGAAAAAGATAAAATTATTACTAAATGTAAAGATTGTGGAAAAATCTTAAAATAAATTTTAAATTTATGGTTGACAGAATATAAAAATAAATGTATAATGTAAGCAGTAAGAATGGGACTAACTTATGTGGATACATAAGAAAAGTATAAGACAGATTATAATAATAAAAAAATAATATAAAAAAGGGGATTATAAATATGACTATGAAAAACGATATGTCTTTTGGGGAATTTAAGGTTTTATTTCAGAAGAATTTCAAGGAGTTAGTAAAAGACGCTAGTCATTTGTTTGAAGTAGAATTAGACAAAGATGTATTATGGAATCTTTATCTTGATAGTTTCCCACCTAATAAAAATGAAATCTACAGGCAACGCAGAGAATACGATTGCTCATGTTGCAGAAGTTTTATTAGAAATATCGGCAATGTAGTAATTATTAAAGATAATCAAGTTAAAACTATTTGGGATTTTAAAACTAATGATACAACATTTCAACCTGTGAATGATGCTTTAGATAAATTTGTTAAATCTTATGTTGTTTCAAATGTTTGGGTGAGTAAATTTAAGAAAATTGGTACAGATAAGAATTTTGAACAATTAGAAAATGGTAAAGTAACTGAATGGCAACATTTTTATCTTGATCTACCTAGTAAATTTTATGATAATAGTAATCGTAGTGAAGGAGAAATTAGAGGAAGTTTTAGAAGTACAAGAGAAGTATTTAAAGGTTCTTTAGATAAAATTACAGAAGATAGTTTGCTTACTGTATTAGAATTGATTGTATCTAATAGTTTGTACAAAGGTGAAGAGTGGAAATTTGCATTAACAGAATTCCTTAAGTATAAAAAAGAATATGATAAATTAGAAACAAAAGAAGAAAAAGAAAATTATACATGGGAACAATCTGTTAAGATTAGTGATGTTGTTGCAAAAATTAAAAATCATAGTATTGGTACATTGCTAGAAAATATTAGTGAAGGAATGAATTTAGACACAGCAGTAACAAAATATGAAAAGATTGTAGCACCTGAATCATATAAGAGGCCAAAGGCAATATACACACAAAAAATGCTAGAGGATGCTAAGAAAACTATTCAAGAATTAGGATATATGGATTCATTAAGTGGTAGAAGATTTGCTAGAATAGATGATATAACTATAAATAATATTTTGTTTTCTAATAAAGATTCTGCAAAAAGAATATCTGGTGGATTAGATGTATTTGAAGAAATGTCAAAAGGTATCCCTTTAAATCCTAAAAAGTTTTCTAAGGTAACAGAAATTTCAATTGAAGATTTTATTGTGAATGTATTGCCTACAGCAAGGGAAATTGAAGTATTTTTAGAGAATAAACATTCTGGTAATATGGTATCATTAATTGCCCCTGAGAATAAAGATGCCAAAACAATGTTCAAATGGGACAATAATTTCTCATGGGCATATAGTGGTAATATTACTGATAGTAGTATGAAAGAAAGAGTAAAATCGGCAGGAGGAAATGTTGAAGGTGTTTTGAGATGTAGTATACAATGGAATGATAATAAATATGATGGAAATGATTTAGATGTACATTGCTATGAGCCTAGTGGCAATGAAATTTATTATGGAAGTAAAGTAAATAGAAATACTACTGGAGAATTAGATGTTGATATTATTCATCCAAAACCAAATGAACCTGCCGTTGAAAATATAACTTGGACAGATAAAAGAAAAATGCAAGAAGGTGTTTATAAATTCTTTGTCCATAACTATACTAATAGAGGTGGAAGAGAAGGATTTAGTGCAGAAATTGAATATGATGGACAAATTTTTAGTTTTGAATATAATAAGGAATTAAGACAAGGTGAGAATGTTCAAATTGCAGAAGTTACATTTAGCAGACTTAATGGATTTAGTATTAAAGAAAAATTACCTTCTAATGTATCTAGTAAAGAAGTATGGGGTTTAAAGACTAATCAGTTTGTGCCTGTGAGTGTTGTGATGTATTCTCCCAACTATTGGAATTTGCAAAAAGGTATTGGAAATAGGCATTTTATGTTCATGTTAAAGGATTGTGTGAATTCAGAAAGACCTAATCCATTCTTCAATGAGTTTTTGAAAGAAGACCTAATGAAACATAGGAAGGTATTTGAGGCACTTGCTTGTAAAATGGCAGTTCAAGATGTCAAAGATCAACTTAGCGGAATTGCCTTTAGTTCTACTAAGAGAAATGAATTATTAGTGAAAGTTAAATCTCAGACAGAAAGAATGTTAAAAATTAAATTTTAATAAAATATAAAAATAAAAAGGAGAAGTGATTTATTATGACAATGCAAAACGTAAATATTTTTGAGGTAGCTAACAGTAAAAAATTCAGATTTAATTTTAAAGGGTTGATTTCTACGGAGGATCTTTTCGACCTTTCAGTGAAAGATTTAGATTCAATTTTCAAAACTTTAAATTCTCAGTTGAAACAAACAAGAGAAGAATCTTTGCTTGAAGTAAAATCAACAGAAGATCAAATTCTTGATATGAAGATTAATATTGTTAAGCATATTTTCAATCTTAAACAAGAAGAAGAAGCAAAGAGGATTAAAGCAAAAGAAAATAAAGAGAAGAGGCAGAAATTGATGGAAATTTTAGCGAATAAGGAAGATCAAGATTTGCTAAATAAACCAAAAGAAGATATTCAAAAAATGCTTGATGAATTGGAATAGTTAGTTATTATAATATAGGGAGTGGTTGTTTTAATTACTCCCTAAACTAAACATAAATAAACAATATTAAAGGAGAATTAATTATATGAATTTAACAAAAGAAGATAAATTATTAATATTAAAAGCATTTGAAGTTAAAGAGTATGAATGTGGATTAGAAGAAAGAGAAAAGAAAATAATGTTGGATATTACTAAAGAATTAAATATAAAAAGATGCGGTTATAATGAAGACACACAGGACATAGAATGTCCTGTTGAAGATTTTGATTGTGAAAAATGCAAATATTATGTGGAATATTTTATATCAATGGATAGAGAAGATTGATAGAAAACAAGATAAAATATAAGGAGATGTTCTTATAATGAAAAATATTAAAGAAGTAGTAGACTTAGCATATTATTTTTCAGGAGATAAAGGTTATATTAATGAAAGTATAGAAATGTTTAATTATATCATATCTGAGAAAGTACCAGAATTAAAAGATATTATTAGTAAAACACCTGTAAACAAACATTTATACAGAGATATTATTAAATATTTTCAAAGCAAAGTATATACTATTGTTGAGTATGGTGACGATGCAGTGGTGTTTGAAGTATCAGATGATTTTCAAAAATATGTGTTAGATATGTTTAGAAAATTTGATGAAAATAATAGTGATGAGTTACTTTTAAATTTATTAGATTTAACATGTAAAGAAGTTTATAAGATTATATTTACAACAAAATAAGTGTAGAAATAAATATTATTACCAATCAAATCATTTAATACGATTTTTAAGGAGTTTAAAATTATTATGAATTATTCTAGATTATTAAAAAGAAGAAAACAATTATTAGAACTAAGTAAAGAACATTATAAAGAAAATAAAGATTCTAGAAAA
>Ga0209728_1002157_pt1 | contig 10346 bp, 9 predicted proteins | sample RifGroD1_FD_183997 | JGI IMG/M metagenome (GOLD analysis project Ga0209728, IMG submission 183997) | Groundwater microbial communities from Rifle, Colorado, USA - Groundwater D1 (SPAdes) (version 2) | ecosystem: Environmental > Aquatic > Deep subsurface > Groundwater | place: Rifle, Colorado... | reverse complement strand
TAAGTATTATAAAATTAAAACTATACTATAAGATATATTAAGTCCACTTCTATTTATTTGAGGTGGATTTTATTATGTTTTAAGGTTAGAGGAAATCAATACAAATGTGAGATTTGGTTGTGATTTTTTAGGTTAGTAGTTTAGTGTTATATTATAATTTTATTATAATAAATTTTATATGTTTATTTTAGAGAAGTTAGGTATTTTAGGGGAGTAGCTACCCCTCTCTACGCAACCTAACTTCTTTTTATTTTTATTTTAAGGTTAATGCGTAGAGAATTTTGAAAGTAAAAAATAAATGCGTGGAGGATGATTAGAAATGAATGAAGAAATTAAATCAAAGAAATGTAGTAAATGCGGTGAAGAATTTCCTGCAACAAATGAATATTTTCATAAACATAATGGATGTAAAGATGGTTTAAATTCTGTATGTAAAAAATGTAGGAGTGAAAATGCTAAAAATAAAAATAGGAAACAAAATGACTTACCAGAATGTTATAAAAAATGTGTTGATTGTGGTGAAGCATTAGAAATAAATGAAAATAATTTTAATAAATCTAATAAATCATCTGATGGATTTTATAACGTATGTATTAAATGTCAAATTATTCGTAGAAGAAATGGTGCAGAAGAAGGTTATAAAAAATGTAAAGTTTGTGGAGAAACTTATCCATTAACTAGAGATTATTTTCAACCTGATAATAAATGTTTTGATAATTATAGAAATATGTGTTGGAAATGTATTGGAAGAGATTTTTTCCTGATATTGCACCTGAAAATTGGTCAGAAGAAGATATAAATATTATAAAGAATAACTATATAGATAAATCAATAAGAGAGATTATTCCATTATTATCTATAGAACGTACTGAAAAATCAATAATGCATATTGCACAAAAATTAAATTTAAGAAAAATAAATAGTTTTGTAGAAAATTATGATAAATATAAATATAAAATTATTGATAATATATTACATAAATATTGCAAAAGTTGTAATAGATATTTGCCTTGTAGTTTAGATTACTTCCCAAAAGATGAATCATGTACTGATAATTTAAGGAATGTATGTAGGGAGTGTAAAGGAGAAAAATTTAAAGTAGATTCAAATGTTCATAGATGGACAGATGAAGAAGTTAATATATTATTAAAATATTATTGTCATTTAACAAATAATGAATTACATATCACTTATTTAAGAAATATAAATATAGATAAAATAATAAAAAAGGCAAATAGGTTGAGTTTATATAAAACTGAAAAGACATTACATAGATGTTTTCAAGAAATTGCTACAATTAATTCTAATAGATTAATTGAATTAAACAAATGGATTGGAAATGATAACCCTAAATATAATAGTCAAAGATTTGGAGAATTAAATCCAAATTATAAAGGTGGCATAAGTAGTTTATATCAAGAATTAAGGAGAAATATTAAACAATGGAAATTAGATAGTATGGAGAATTGTAATTATAAATGTATATTAATAGGTAAAAGATTTGATAATATACATCATTTATATTCATTTGATAATATTATTCAAGATACTTTAAAAGAAACAGGATTAATTTTATATAATAATATAAGTGATTATACTGAAATTGAATTAAAAATGTTAATTGATAAATGTTTAGAAATTCATTATAGACATCCATTGGGAGTTTGCTTAAGTGAGAATGTTCACTTAAGATTCCATATGGAGTTTGGATATGGTAATAATACTGTGGGACAGTTTGAAGAATTTATTAATAATTATTATAAAGGTAAATATCAAGATTTGTTAAATGTTAGTTAATTATTATAAAGGAGTGTGGCGTTTATTCCTAGAGTTAAAAAAACTGTGGCAACTACTACGCCACAACCTAAAAAAGAAAAAATTATGTTTAAATGTGTTTGTTGTGGAAAGGATAAAAATCAAGAAAAGGATTACTATAAATCAAATTCATTATTATTAAAGGCAAATAATCAACGTATGGTTGTTTGTAAACAATGTTGCATAGATTTATTTGTATACGTAGTAAATAAATACGATGATTGTAAAACTGCATTATATTTTTTATGTAGATTACTTGATGTGTATTTTGATTCTAGTTTATATCATAGTGCAGAGCAACAAGCAAATAATAGTAATAGTAATATTGCTCAGATTTATTTCCAAAAGTGCAATAGTCTTCCGCAATATTCTTCATTAACATTTTTTGATTCAACTCCATTTGAATTTGATAAAAATGCTAATATATTTGAATCGGAAATTAAATTAGAATTAAATGAAGAAGATAAAAAAAATAAAGAAGATGTAATTCGTATTATTGGATATAATCCATTTGAACATGAAAATACTATAGATCAAAAATATTTATATAATACTCTTATTGATTATCTTGATCAAGATACTGTAGATGATAAATTTAAATTAGTTGTTTGCATAGAAATTGTAAAAAGTTTTAATCAAATTGATAAAATAAATCAAGCATTAACATTATTAACTGCTGACGTAAATAATATTCAATCACAAACAGGTGGGGTTAAATCATTAATTGAAGCAAAAGAAAAAGTATATCGTTCAATACTTGCTATGGCAAAAGATAATGGAATTTCTGTAAATCATAATAATAATAAGAGTAAAGGTGGAAATACATTAAATGGAATAGTAAAAAAATTAAATGAAGTTGGTTTATCTACTGCTGAAATTAATTTATTCGATTTAGAAACTTGCGAAGCAATGAAACAGATTGCTGATTTTAGCAATAAAAGTATATTAGATCAATTAATGTTTGATGAAAATGATTATGTTGATATGCTTAGTCAACAAAGAGATTTAATAAAAAAATTAGACGATGAATTAATTAAAGTAAAAGAAAATTATAGATTATTAAAAATTAAATTTAATAATCTAGATAAATAATATTGGGGGTGGTTTGTTCTCATGGATTATTTTATTAGGAATTCTGAATTGCAGATTTCTCAAAAAAAAATTGAAGGATATTTAAAATTAGCAGAAATAATTCAATGGGGTCGATAGCAAAGCACCTATAAAATTCTGCGAAAGATTTTTTGGAATTGAATTTTTAGATGTACAAAAATATGTATTTATGAATTCTTGGTTAAAACCATATAATTTATGGTGCATTACTAGAAATGGTGGGAAATCGACACTTTCTGCTCCTTTTATTATGGCAAAAGGTATTTTGATTGGAGGACATAATACATATATTCTTAGCAATGTATCTTCTCAAAGTCAAGATACTTTTATGAAAATTGAAAAAATTGCAAAAAAAGAAATTGCTAGTTTTGCAGGTTTGACAGATTTCTTTATGGGAGAACTTGTTAAATCTACTGCAAATACTGATGGATTTACACATTCTCAATCAGGTTTTAATTATAAATTATTTAATGGCAGTACAGTTACAAGTTTGTCAGGAAGTATAATAAATAACAGAGGTAAAAGATCGGCATTGAATTTATACGATGAAAGTGGTTGGACTGATGAAGATTATGTTGTTGCAACAACTCCATTTTTATTACAAAATTCTACATTTAAACTTGGTGCAGGAATTGATATAACTACATATCCTCAACAAATTCCTAATCAAAGATTATTTATTTCTTCTGCTTCAAGTACAGATAGTTATTTTTATACATTATATAAAGATTATGCTAAAAGAATGTTTTTAGGTGATAAAGATTATTTTGTTTGCGATCTAAATTGTGAAATTATGCTTAATGCAACTTATAATGGTAAATTATTTGAAGCACCATTAATTAATAAAACCGAAATTGATGCAGAAATGAGAAAAAACAAAGAAAAAGCATTAAGAGAATTTTATAATAAATTTTCTGTGGACGGTGGAGATAATCAACCTTTTAAAAGAGCAATGATTGTAAAAAATTGTGAAGTAAGATTACCTGTTTTAAGTAATGATGATAAAGGCAAACGAAAATTTTTAATTGCATATGATCCTGCACATCAATATGATAATTCTGTATGCATGATTGCAGAACTTATAAATGATGATAAAGTTGGTGAGAGACTAGAAATATGTGGTGGAGTAAGTTTTGTTGATATTGCTAAAAAGAAAAAAACTCCTATGAGAACACCAGAACAAATTGCTTTATTAAAAAAAATGATTTTAGATTATAACGGAAAAGGTAATCCTGATTATGAAAATATAGAATGTTTATTAATTGATGCTGGTTCTGGAGGTCATGGCACTACAATTGCTGATTATCTTATGGAAGATTGGATTGACTCAGAAGGTAGAAAACATAAGGGTTTTATAGATAAAGAAGAATGTAAAGAACATGTATCTAAATTCCCAAATGCAGTTGATAAATTAAAATTATTAAGTCCACAAAAATATAAAAAAGATATGTTTGATGCGTTGTTGGAAATGATAAATTTAGATTTAGTATCATTTACAAATGAATATGATTTAAAAGGATATTTAATGCTACCTAAATTAACTGGTAAAAAAATTGATATAGAAGATGAAAATGGAAATATTATTCAAGATGATGAAATAGATTATAAAAAAGTAAAACTTGATTTTGAAGAAGAATTAGTTTTAAAAAATATTGATATTGCAAAAGAAGAATTAATATATACATATAGATATAAAGGCACAGGTGAAAATTATAGATATGATTTATCTAAAGAAAAAGTAGGCGAACTTAATGATGATAGATCATATTGTTTAGCTATGTTGGGATGGTATTTACAAGAAATAAGAAGAAAACACATAACAGGAAAGAAAAAACCAACAAACATCTCCCCCTCATCATATTTTGCAATAGCAAATAAATCATCAAGAGCAAGACGATAATATAATAATACAGAAAGGAGGTTTTCAATGGACAACCAACAAAACCTCTCCCCTACCCTATTCTCATTAAAGAAATCATGGGATTCAGCTAAAAACTTTTCCCTATCAAGAATAGGTGGTTTATTTAAAAATAAACAAAAAAAATTAAAAAATATAACAATTGATAAAATAAAATTATGGTTAGAAAATCCACAAAAATATCAAACTGAGATACTTGATTTATCAGATAATCTATATGCACCTGAAGGTATCTATAAAGTTTTAGTAAATCTAACTACAAATATGGCAACATTAGATAATTATCTTCAGCCTGATTTTTACACAATGCAAAAATTAAAAGAAGAAATTGCTAATCAAACTTCAAAAGAAATGTCTGAAGAAGAATCTCAAGATGTAATAAACAAACTTCTAAAAAACTTTAATAATGAATTTAATACCGTTAGAAAATATATTGATAATATAGATATAAAGAAAACAGGACGTAGAATTATAGAAAGTTTAGTTAGATATGGTGCTTATTGTGGATTTGAAAAAAACGATGGTAATTTCCCTTATCTATGGGATTTACCTATAAAGTATGTTAGATTGCGTTCAATAAAATCGGGACAGTATACAGTAGAATATAATTTCAAGTATTTTGATGATTTAAATAGAGATAATGAATTATCTGAATTTGCATGGGATATTTATCCTGATGAATTTAAGGTTTTATATAACAGATATAAAACTAATTTAGATAGATTAAGATATCCAGAATGGCAACCTTTACCTAGTGATAAAGTATGTTGTATTAAATTAGGTGGAGATAATGATACGTTTTTCTTGCCATTGTATAGTCAATTGTTTACTGAGTTATTTTTATTAAATGATTTAGTCGATGAAGAAATTGAGAGTTCTAGGGATTCAGCCATAAAGCTCATCAATGTTGAATTTCCGCACGATCCGGAATCAGGGATACCTTTAATTGAACCAGATGTTGTTTCTCAGTGGGTAAATATTATAGCTTCCGGTGTCCCAAGTTCAGTAACGGTAACGGGCAGTCCCTATAAGTTATCTGAAATTCCTTTTAAATCTGTACAAAATGAAAAAACAAACTTAGCTGAATTTACTAAATCAATGGCATATATGCAAGCAGGAGCAAACCCATTATTATTAGGAGGTTCTAGTACAAATTCTTCAGTAGGTATTACACAAAATCTAATATATATTCAATCTATTGTATTCTCAATGCTTGATAAAATTCAAAGTTGGTTTAATTATCGTATTTCTAATGTTAATCTTAGAAAGAAATATACTTTTAGATTAAATATATGGAAAACAACTTGGTATAATCAACAAGAAATTTTTGACAGAGAATATAAATTAACTTCTATCGGAGGATCATTAAACGTCATTAGTAGTATCAATGGACATAGTGCTGATGATTATAATGCTAGTCTTATATATGAAAATTTAGTTGAGTCTAAGGATTTATGGAGACCACCTTTAAATATGAACCAAGGTTCAAATGATGATGAAGGTGGAAGGCCAAAAGTTTCTGACGGTGAAATTTCAAATGGTGGTACAATCAGTCGAGATAAAGAAAATAACAATAGATAAAATAATAATTTAATATTTAATTTAAAGGAGTGTTTAATTTGAAACCTTTTTATTGTTATAGTAATAGACTTAAAAAGGAATTATTAAATATAGGTGAAAGATATATTGCTAGAACATTGAATGAAAATACAAATAAATATTGTTGGGTATTCCTTAGAACTGAAATTTTATGTGAATATCTTACAAAACGTAAACAAGGACTGATTTAATTATTAGTTTTTTAATTTAAAATAATTTAATTTGGAGGATGATGATATTGAGTAAGAAAACAGATTTTAATATAGTAAAACAATATGTAGAAGAATTAGGATATGAATTAATTAGTAAGGAATATTTAAATAATGCACAAAAATTAATTTTAAAAGATATTACTGGATATTATTATGTAATTCGTTGGGCAGATTTACTTAAAGGATATAAACATCGTTTTGTATGTAAATCTAATCCTTATTCTATTAATAATATTAAATTATTTCTATATATTAATAATTCAAATTTAACATTATTATCTGAAGTATACGAAGGTGATGAAATTGATTTAAAACTATTTGATAATGAAGGATATTTTTATTCATCTCCTTGGTGTGTTTTAAAAGGACTTAAAAGAAATGTTTTTGTCGCTAAATTTAATAAATATTCTAATCAAAATATTCAATTATTTTTAGATAAAAATAATATTGATTTAAAATTAGTAAGTGATTTTAAAGATAGTCATAGTAAATAACACTTGAAGATAAATATGGTTATTTATATAGTATATCTTGGAGTAACTTATACAAAGGTAAATCACCACAATTTGTTGAAAAGAATAATCCATATTCTATACATAATATTAAAATATATTTGAAACTTAATAATTATAATTTTGTTTTATTGTCTAAAAAATATGAAGGAGAAGATATTCCTTTAGTTTTACATGATAATGAAGGGTATTATTATTCACAGACTTGGCGTACATTATTAAAACTAACTCGTCAATTATTTGTTAGTGATACTAATATTTATTCTACAGAAAATATTAAATTGTTTCTGGATAAAAATAATTCAAACATGGAATTAATAAATGAATATAAAAATAGTAAAACTAAATTGATTTTAAAAGATAATAATGGATATTTATATACACAGTTATGGAGTGGTTTACAATATTTACAAATACCAAGTATAGCATATAAAGACAATCCTTATTCTATATATAATATTAATCTTTGGTGCAAATTAAATAATAAACCATATAAACTATTAAGTACAAAATATGTAAAAAATAATAAATTATTATTATGGAAATGTTTAAATGAATATTGTGGTGAAGAATTTAAAATGTGTTGGGGTAATATTTCTCAAGGTCAAAATTGTTCATATTGCAAAGAATCAAAAGGAGAAAGAAAAATTAAAGAAATATTAAAAGAAAATTTAATTCCACATGATAAAGAATATACTTTTGATGATTTAGTTGGATTAAAAGGTGGATTATTAAGATTTGATGTTCCTGTTTTTTATGATAAAGAAAAAACTAAACTAAGAATGTTGATTGAGTTTGATGGAAAACAACATTATGAATGGATTAAAAAATGGATGACAAAAGAAGAGTTTGAAGCATTACAAATACACGACAAACTAAAAAATGAATACTGTCAAAAACACAATATAAAATTATTGCGTATTCCCTATTGGGATTTTGATAATATAGAAAAAATTCTTACTAAAGAATTAAATATTATATCAGATCAATTACAAAATGCATCATAGGAAGGTGATTATTATAAAATTTATTCACTGTTTTTCTGAAGAATTAAAAAATAAATTACTTCAAAATGGATTTAAACTATTGTCTCAGAATAATAGTTTTTTTATTTTTGAAAACTCACCTAATATAAAATTTAACTTTAAACAAATAGATAAAAAACAATTTGTTTTTAGTAATAAAATGACTTTTTAAAGGAGGTGAAAATTATTGCTAAAATAATGCATCTTAATTATTCTTCATCGTTTGATAAAATAACTGAAATAAACTCTTCTTTTGATACAGGTATACTTAAAATTGCGTATCATGGACTTAACAGAAACAATAGTTTTATTTCAAAGGAAAGTTTTGAAAGAAATATTAAAAGTATGTACAATTGTCCTATTGTAACTAATTATAATAGGAATATAACTGATGAAAATGGTAATAAAGGTGATTTTAGTTCACATGATGCACATTTAGAAGTAGATACAGATGAAAATGGCAATATTCAATCTGTTGAGATTGTAAATGATACATATCCAATTGGTGTAGTTTATGAAAGTGCAGATTATTGGTGGGAAGAAATTGAAGACGAATCTGGAATGCATGAATATCTATGCACTAATGTAATTTTATGGAAAAGACAAGATGCTTATAATAAATTAAAAGAAGATAAAGTTTTCAATCATAGTATGGAAATTGAAGTTTCTAATGGTAGTTTTTCAGATAAAGGTTATTATGAAATTATAGATTTTCAATTTACAGCATTTTGTATATTATCTAATTCAGTGGAACCATGTTTTGAATCAAGTAGTATACAATTATTTAATAAACAAAACTGTAATGAGCAATTTACTCAAATGATGAAAGAATTAAAAGAGATTTCTCAGGTTTTTTCAAAAAATATAGTGGATGAAAAATTAGAATTATTGAAAAAATATAATCTTACTATTGAAACAATTTCATTTAATATTGATGATTTATCTTTAGAAGAAATTGAAAGTAAGATTAATGAACAATTTTCTCTAAGCAATAGTCAGTTAATGACAGAAATTGATAAAATTCTTCAAACTATGACAGAAATGAAGAAAAATTATTGGGGAGAGTTAGTTGAAAGACGTAGTTTTTATTTAATGGATTTAAAAGATGAAAATGCTGTTGTAGTTACTAATACATGGGATACATATTATGGTGTTCCTTATAGTTTAAATGGGGATATTGTAACTTTAGATTTTGAAGCAAAAGTAGAATTTATTCCTGATTGGAGACCAAAACAAGCAGGTGATAATGCTACATTTACTAATATTGATGAAGTTATAACTTCTGAATTTGAAGAAATTAAGCAAGATACTGAATCTAAAATTAGTGAAATTAATGGAAAATATACTATTTTAGAAACTGAAAAAAATGAAATCCAAACTAAATTAGATACAATTACTGTAGAATATGAAAAAGCAAATCCTGATTTTGAAAATCTTAAATCTAAATTAGTAGATTATGAAAATAATATTTCAACTTTGACTGAACAATTCAATTCTCTAAAAACAGAAAATGAAACACTTATTAGTTCAAATGAAATTCTTACTCAAACTAATACTTCCCTTCAAGAATTTAGAACAAACATTGAACAACAACAACAAGAAGCATTTGAAGCACAACAATTACAACTTAAAACAGAATTAATTGAAAATTTCTCTAAAGTATTAACTGCTGAAGAAATTAAATCAGTAGAAGATAAAAATTTATCTCTTGAAGATATGGATAAGGAATTTAAACTTATGTTTGCTTCAAAAGAATTATCTACAAAATTTGCAAAGAAAATTAAGAAAACTGAAACAGAGATTCCAATTTTTAATTTTTCTATTAAGAAAAAAGAAGATTGGACTTCATTAATACCTAAGAAATAATAAAATAATAAATTAAATTTAAGGAGGAATTAACTTATGGCTAATGTAAATAACGTAGCAACTGGTAGATATGGTATTGTAAATCTTCGTAAAGTAGCAGGTGTTAAAACAGGTGAGCATAACATTCAATATGCTTTAAATGCAACTGATTTTGCTGCTACAGCATGTCAGAATGGATTTCTTTTAGTGGAAGAACATTACACAAAAACTCTTGGACTCCCTTCTGCTGCAACTGACAGAGTTGGTTTAGTAGCATGTGTAGAAAAAATGTATGATGAAAGTGATATGT
>Ga0209728_1002154_pt1 | contig 10362 bp, 8 predicted proteins | sample RifGroD1_FD_183997 | JGI IMG/M metagenome (GOLD analysis project Ga0209728, IMG submission 183997) | Groundwater microbial communities from Rifle, Colorado, USA - Groundwater D1 (SPAdes) (version 2) | ecosystem: Environmental > Aquatic > Deep subsurface > Groundwater | place: Rifle, Colorado... | reverse complement strand
TTCATATTTTCATCACTCAAACTGTCTTTAATTAATGAAGAATCTTTACTTAATCTATCTATTTTTGTTCCAGGTGCTAAACTAAGTGTTGATATTTTTGCAACATTGCCACTTGTATTTATTTTAATTGCATTTTTAAATGCATCTATTACATTATCTTGCTGTGTTTTATTTAATGAGCAAGATCCTTTTTTTTCCCCTTCAGGCAAGATGATATAGTATATACTACTAGCTAACTCACTAATTAATTGATATTGACTATCATCATAATCATTACTTAATTTCATATCCGAAAAAGCTGAGATCCCAAACGGTATCCCATGAGCATCAATTTCATTTGCTTTAGCTTTTAAAGCAATAGTTTTTCTATAATCAAGGATAAACCACCTTTTACTAGAATCTTTCCTATAATCCATATATGCTTTTACAAAATTTTTCGGGAAATTTTTAATTTCATTTAATAATCCATTTAATTTAAACTGATCAAAATACATCATATCAAATGCAGCGATTGATATATTATTTTGAAATCCAATTATTTTACAATAGTCTAAATCTAATGGTTGTATCATAAAGTTATCATCTAATGATAAACCTTCTAATCTATCAATACTTTCAATAGTAACCATTGAAGTATCTATTTTTTTATTTGATGCAGAAGTGTCACGAAGAATACCTACATATTCACCATCAACAAGTAAATGTCGTAAAATATCTCTAGTTGTCCTATCTATATTTAACATTTTAAGTATAGTGTTAAATTTATCTTTTTTATTTTTCATTTTATGAGATTTGCTTCTTAAAGTAGTTATATAAGATAGAGTAGGCAATGCTATCATTCGATCTATTGTTTGTCCATATAAACCATTCAAACAATATGACTGTCTTGATATAGTCCTTAAAATTTCATTATATATCATAGGATATTTTATATACTGTTTTAAATCACTCATAGATATATAATCTGTATCTAATCTTCCTAATGAAAAAGAATTATAAGACAATGAATTCAATTCTATTTCATTAGAATTAGAGAGTGGGGGAGATGTGTTAGTATTTATTTCTGTTTGCTGTGTTTGAGGATCTTCTTTTTGTTTTTTTGACAATTAAATCCTCCTTTCTTTATTGATATTATTAATTTTTATAAATGTCAATTAATTATATTAATAATGTGTTATTATGAAAATGAAAATACGAAATCATAATCTGAATCTTGATTTTGTTTTAATAAATCAATCTCTAATAATGAAGCAAAAAAATTTCCGTATGAGCATGACGTATAGCGATCTTTTCTCGCAGTACCTACAGTCTCTAATTTAATATTACCATTTAAAATATGATACTCTAAATTTATAGTTTCATTTATAAGTAATTCCATTTCTAAATAAGGTGCAATAAACCAATTACTTAATTCTACATCATTACTACCTATGTATTCTTTATTATTTTTTGTTAAATAAATTTCTGCTTCACTTTCATCAACAAGAAAACTACACATACTTCTTTGTAATTTATCTCTAAAATCTACTGCAACATCACTATTAAATTTAGCATCTGCCAAAACAGGATATATTACAGGTTTTGCATTTAATGATAATGTTTTTTCTTTTAATTCTTCAATTAATTTATTGCTTAATGATTTATGTTCATAAACTGTAAATGCATCATATTCAATACCTCTTTCTTCATCTTTAGTTACTTCTGCCAATCTTTCAAAAATTGTTATTCCTACATTATGCAAGTCAAGTACAATATAGTCACCTTCAAAATCATAATATATTTGCTTAATTCTAATTGATTGTAAAGCAGTATGTTCACCTTGATGAGATTCCATATAAACAAATTCTCTCTTATAACCTTTTGCAGTAGGAAGTAATCTAATACATGTTATAATAGTGTTGTCATTTTTTTCACCTTTCCGAGTAGCTACGTCAATAGATACTAATCTAATTTCACCATCTGATTTTTTAATATTATGTGGGTTTTTCTTTTTGTCTAATAAATCTTTTCTTAAAGGATAAAAAGATTTTTTTATAATTCTATTTTTATTAAACATTTGTAATTTAAAATATGAATTACTATTTTCACCAAATGGGATATTTTCATACTCTTCCATAAAAGTAACTTTATCCATTGTAGACTTTTCTCTTAATATTTGTTTTCTTGTTTTAATACCATGTTTAATAGCAATAGGATAATCAAAAGCTATAAATCCTACATTTTCACCATTTAACATCATTTTAATCATTGTTTTTGTTTCTTCATACCACCACATAGCTTTGTGGTAAGCAGAAGAAATTAATACTTCTCTAGGTTCTTCAATTAAATGCTGATAATCGGGATATTTTAAATAAGGAGTTTGTCTGGCATAAGCAAAAGGTTTTACAATACTGTCATATTTATTTTTATCCATTATCCTAAATTCTTCCGCAATTGTAAATGTTGAGCGTTCTCCTCGTCCACCTTCGTTACAAGCAACCACTTTTATTGTGCTACCGTTGTGGAGTGTGCAAACCCTATTATTATTAGTATTTGCAAAATCAGCTATTTCTCTTGCAATATTAGGATGATCGAGTCTAAATCTTGCAACTTTCCCTAATATAATTCCTGCTTGTTTTTGTGTAGACGCAACAACTACAATTTCTGAATTAGGCCAAAGTGTAGCTCTTGCTAATGCAAATAAAGCAATCAACCAAGATTTAGCTGCTGCTCTACTAGCAATACTTACAAATGCTTCAGAAATACTCATAAAATATATCCATATTATTTGATACCAGTGGAGATCTACTTGAAAATAAAACTGGATGAATCTGTGGATATTTCTTCTAAAGTATGTATTCCAATCAATTATATTGTCTCTCCATTGTTCCGTTACGTCTTTTTCTTTAATCATAGACTTAGGAGCTTTAAATTGATTACTATGACCTGCATATTTACTAAAATTATTCTCATATTTTGCATATGACCTACCCACTGGCATCAACTACTTCTTCATCTTCTAAATTAACATTAATATTATCATTAATTTGAAAATCTCTATTCCCAGTAACAAAATTCTTAATAGGACGTAATATATAATTTTTAATATATGGAATAAAACCATCCATATCTTTATATTTTTCTTGTTTATCATGCCATTCAGCAGGTCTAAATTGTTCTATATCTTTTACAAATAATCCCCATGCATCATGTGATTTTCCCGCACTTGCAACATTAGCTTTTGCTGGATCAACAGATGCAGTTTTAAAAAGTTCTTGTAATTCTTTTACATCTTGTGATACAGCTTCTCCTTCTGCACGTTTATTTCTTATTATTAATATTTTTATACAAATTTCTTTTAATAATGTTACCTCTGCTTGATTATCACATTTATGCGTTTTTTTCCAATTTGATAATTCTGTTTCTAAAAATATATAATCATCAATAGAATCAAAACCTCTTCCCCAAAATAAAACTAATTCATCATCAATATCTTCTTCAACTTGATCATTAATAATATTTTCAAATTCACTATCTTTAAATCTAAATGATTCAAAATTTTCATTTTTCTTTCCTGTAGAACCAAGTTTACTTTTATAATAACCAAATAATTTTTCTGCTTTTTTCCCTTTAGATATTAAACTTTCAACATGTGATTGTGCTTGTTTTAATGCTTCTTCACTATATCTTACATCTAAATCTCTGCAAGTTAATTTTAAAGCAATATCTATGTTATTATGTATTGAATTATATGTATCAAAAAGTTCATTGCAATGATCGCGACACACAGACATTAAACCATTTTTATCAATCATTGGATTAGTTGCTTCATAAAAACTAGAGGCAGGTAATGTCTTTTGACATATACGGCAATAACCTTCTCCAGATACCGCTTTAATTTCTTTAATAGTTTTTTTTAATCTTGGCATCTGGCATCAACTCCTTTTAATAAAATAAAAAATTAATCATTTAATTAATCTCTTTAAAAATATTAATCCATTTATATTTATCGTCTAATAAATGGTCAAATTCAAAATTTTTATATCTTTGCGTAAATTCATTGAATTGTTCTGGTGTATTCTTTCCAAATCCATAATTTTTGTGAAAAATTACATGCAAACTATCAATAATACAAACACCAAGATATTTTTTATGTTTTTCAATACATTGAATTTTAAGAATTTCTAATTCATCTTTTTCATATTCAGATATTGATTGTTTAATAATTAAATTGTTTTCATTTAAAATTTCTTCTACTATTAAATCAAATCAATATAAATGATGTATTGTATCAAATCGTTGATTAGTTAAAATACATTTATATTTGCAATTTATCATAGATTCTTTTTTCCAATCAACAATACAATTTCTTAAATATTCGTATAAACTTGATTTTCCACCTTTCCAGTTATGATTATTTTCTCCTGAATTCCTTTCAATAGCACATATAGGACATCCACTACCGCTTACTAAATTACTATATGAAGTTTGTTGAATATCATTTTTATGAAATGGACATATATATTTTAATTTTGATTCATTATTTATATAATCTTCTTTAGTGGATATAAGAATATATTCTCTTTGTTTAAATAATTCTTCTACTATACTAAAATCCATTCTTTTTTGTTGACTTAACTTGTCATATGAACAATACTTACAACCTTGATTATTATATTTAAAATTTCCATATTTAATAGATTGAATACCTTTATCTTTATGATTAGGGCAAATAAATTCCATATAATCATCTGGACTATAATATTCTTTTGTTAATAAAATTAAATTTCTATCTTCAAATTCTTTTCTAACTAAATCAATATTATTTTTACGAATACTATTTACAATTTTTTCATGAATTTCTGGAACTTTAACTGAAGATTTTACACCTTTTTTTAATAAACATAATTCAACTTGTTTGTCATGTTTATGCTTTTCACAAGCATCTTTAATTATTGGTTGATTTTTATGACTATTGATGTATTTATAATATGATTTTGGTATTATTGTTTCTATTCCTTCTTCTAAACAATAATCACACAAACATTCAATTCCTATATTGCTACCTTCTAATAATTTATGAACATCTATTGTATAAACTTTTTTATATTCCCATATTAATCCTAAACTTTCTATATATGGTTTATTATTAGACAAGCATGTTACATTTACTTCTTTTGTTATTAACATTCCTTATCACCAAACCCTTCTATTTTATTTTTCCTTTCTGCATTTTCTATACATTTTCTATAATTACTAATTAAAAATAAAAAGAATTGGTGTATACGCAGAAAGGAAAGAGGGAGCTACCCTCTAATCATCTACACCAATTCAAAATAAACAATATTATATTATTAATCTTAATCTAAACTACCAACCTAAAAAATATCACAACCAAATCTCACTTCTATCACTATTTTAAAACATAATAAAATCCACCTAAAGTATAGATGGATTCTATATATCTTAAATTAAATTAAATTTAATTATCTCTAACTATATTATTCTTCCAATGCTTCACCCATTAATTCTCTCATAAACTCTTTATGGTTATTCCATCCAATATTCTTACCTTTAATATACAAATCAGCTAATAATTCAAAAGTACATTCTGGACATCCTTCTCTTTTTAATACTTCATCAGTAAAATGAGCAATCAACTTTAATTCCTCTAATTTTTCTGAACTTATTTGATTTTCACATTCTACTTCATCACAATCAATACATTCATTACAACCTTGACATTCACACTCTTCATCTTGTATATCTATTTCATCCTCATCATAATCTGGAATAAAAATGTCTGCGAATTCATCTAAGATTTCCTTGATGCATTCAGGGCATCCTCCAGTATCTTGAATTCTTTTTGTGAAAATTTCCAACAATTCACCGTAATCAAATCCTTCTACTTTACAACCTTCACATTCTTCACAACAATCATTCTCGCAATCACAAAAATCATTACAACATTCATCACAATTCATATATTTACAATCATCATTACAACTTTCATATTTCTTTTTATCTTTGTATTTACATTCATCACATTCACAAACTTCATCTTCATAGATATAAGGATTTTCTTTTGCTTTTTCTTTTACTAATTCTTTCTCTTTATATTCTAATTTATTATCCTCAACATCCTTTTCTCTTTCTAAATAAAAATAATATTCATCACAATCTACTGAATTGCTATTGATATAGAATTCTTCTAAAAACTTACCAGAATTAGAATCATAGATACTTTTTGCTTCAAATAAATTCATGGTTAAAATTTCTCCTTTAAATTTATATTATAATTGTAATATTATATTTTTAACATCATATAATCTGTTATTACAGCATTTCTTTTTCCTTTAATATTGTCGCATTTTTAGATGATTCAATACTAGCATTAGCATTTATATTTGTTATTTGCACACTATGATCAACATTCATTTTATTCAATATTAACGTAATTGAATCTTCCATTGAAATACCTGAATTAATTAAACCTGTATAAAAACCAGATAAATAACTAGAATCTTTTAATCCTCTTTTAAATTCATATGAATCTAATTTAATATTAGTATCTTCTGCTAGATTATCTGTTGATATCTCTAATGGTTCAAAGAATAGAATCACTTCTGATGTTGAAGAGAGTAGGGGAGTGGTATTTAATTCTTGTTCTTGTATTTGTGTTTTTATTTTATCGTTCATGTTTTTTCTCCTATATATTTATAGAATTTTATCTACAATAAATTTTTTCAAACATTCTTCTGGATAATATGTTATGTCAATATTTTTTTCAGTAAAATTATTAATATCTTCTTCTGTTAATTTAGTATGTTTTCTCATCATAGATTTTAGTAATTCCCAATCCTTTAAATCATACTTTAGATCATTTTTTCTTTCTTGTAATGTACATGCTCCAAGATAATATTGAGGTTGATGCAATAATACCCATCCATATCTAGTAATAAATCTATAACCTTTACTACCAGAGAAGAGTATTTTACTAGCACCACTTGCACAATATCCATCACAATATGTTTCAATAATTATTCCTTGTTCTTGCCAATATTCCATATCAGAAACCATTGCAAAAACACTATGTATTGAACCACCATAATTAGAAATTCTTATTTTAATATTATTTCTTTCTTCTTTAGGTTTATCTAATTCTTTTACTGCTAATTTCCTTAATTGTCTACAAAACATTACTTGTACTTCTCTATCAATCTCATTGTCTAAATAAATTATGTTATGATTAAGAAAATCATTTATTTTCATTTCTTCAAAAATACGATTTTGAGGGATCATAATTTCCATATTTATGTTACCTTTCGGTTAAATTATTAATTTAGAAACAAATATCGTAATTGCACTTCACACCACTATCATCACAAACACAAATTAATTGTTGTGGTATACCATATATTCTTTTCTCAACGCAATAATCATCGATCCCCATTAAACTTCCAGACATTAAAATTTTGTATCCTTGAATAAAATCAGTTTTATTATGATGCAAATGTCCCATAAAAATTCCGTATATCTTCTCAGGTAGCATCTCTACCAATTTTAAAATACCATTTAAAGAATCCATATCACCATGTACACCTAAATAATTTAATCCACGAATATTTATTAAAGACATAGTATTATCAATATTATTATCTTCTACAAATACATTATTTAAATTTTGTAATCTTGCTTTTATATAGAACGGTATCAAATTATCTAATCTTTCATTTTTAGGGCTATTATCTTTATTCATTGATAATCTACTATGATTTCCTGCAACAACAGAAAAATAAACATTTCCAAAATGCTTGCTTAATTCACTTAAAAACCATGATATTAATTCAGACACACCCATTACTTGTTCAACAACATTTTCTCTATTTGCTACTTGAATATTCAGATGAATCAAACCTGATATGAGATCGCCATTAGCACAAACATAGCAATTCTCAGAGTTATGTAGTTTTTTAATATTTATAATTTCTAATAAATATTTTTCTAATCTTTGTTTTGCAATTTCTGGACTATATTTATTCCAATAATTATCAATAATAATTCCATAATGAATATCATTCAATCCAATTAATAAATCATTATCCCAATTTTGAATATCATATAGAGGATCACGTTTATATGGTTGTAAATTACTAATAGAATAAGATATAATATCTTTTAATTCATCCCATCTAGCATCGTCTCTAATTAATTTTTTATACGATGTTCTTTGGTTAAAGAATTTCTGTTTTTCCTTTTCAAACTCTATTCTTTTTAATTCATATTCTTGAAGTACCTTATCATCACTAACACTCTCACTAACCATCTTATCCTTCAAATACTTATAAATTGCCAAACCACCATACTCTTTAGGTTGTAATGCTTTTCTTAAAGAATCATAATGACAATTAAAATTGCAATATTCCGCTATATCACTCCAGTCTAAATCATCTGGTTTTTCTTCAATTTTTATTTCTGCTAAACGTAAAAGATATGGTATTGTATCTTCTGATTCTTTTTGTTTGTATCTTTCCATACAATCCCTCAATTCTAATAGGGTAGGGGGGAAAAGAGGTATAAAAATATACCTTTATCGACCAAATATATTTAATTGAGTTGACGTACAATCCCACTATTGTAGTCTTTGTCCCAAAAAGTAGAGTATAGTATAGATACTATCTCTACAAAAACAACACCCGTTTTTGTTCTTGTTATAAACACTATACTAATAATAATTCTCTTTTTAAAATATCTTCAATATTATCAAATTCCCAATAAGGAATTCTTAATAAATTTATATTATTATTTTGACAATATGTATTTTTTATATTATCCTTTATTTTTACTTTTTCAAATTCTTCTATTGCTTTTTCTTTCTTAATACCACCAAAACATACTGGTTTAAAATGGTGTTGCCAATCTAATTCAATAATTTTAAATACACTATTATCTATTTTATTATATGTAATAAAATCAAAAGATAATTTATTAATATAAAAACAACCATCAAAAGTTACTTCACTATCAAATAAAAAATTATTATTTGTTAAAAAACTTTCTGTTACATATTCAGAATAAGATTGAACATTTGTACAATGATTGCATCTTTTCTTATTGTAATAAAGTAATATACCTAGTTTAGTTTTAAAAACATGACCACATTCAATACATTTTATTTTTATACTATTATCATTGTATGTATTATATATAATCTCAATAATTTCAATATTATTATCATAATTATGTATAAGATTTTCAACATCATTTATAGTATATCTTTGTAAATCTGATATTCTTTCTTTTTGACATTGATTACACCTTTTACCATTTAAAAAATGATTTAAAGTGATATATTTTTCTCCATGTTTTGGACATATATAATATAATCTTTGTGCATTATTAATATATTCTGTGGTAATTAAAATATATCCTTCTTTTAAAAACATATCACTAATCTGTTTAATATTATATTTCCTTTTTATTTCTGCCATATGTAATTTACTTTCTTCTTTTTGACTAGGATGATAAATACCATGTAACGCAAAATAAACATCCTTATGTTTTTCAGTATTACAATCTGAACATGCGTCTTTTTCTATTGTTTCTCTACCTTTTAAAAATTTCTTCCATAATTTAGGTATTCTTTTACCACAATAATCACATTCAACTTCAACTATTGCATCACTTTTTGGTGGTAAATCATACACGTTTACAATTAAATTCTTATTATATTGTGTAAAAACATGTCCTTTTGAAATATAATGTTCTTTATTATAGAAATTCCACCTTGTATTTACTATTTTAGTTATTAAAATTATATTCATCTCCTTTATTTTTACAAATAAAAAAGATGATAGAGAAACAGTCTACCATCTAAAAACTCCATACAGAGATACAGTCTGAAGGAGCATAAATATTAAATTATAGGTTGCAAATTGTACCTTTGTTCGTTGCAATTACTTTTGAACTTTTACACAATTTATTTAATTCTTCTTCAAGAGATTCTTTAAATTCAATTTTCCCTTGCATTTCTCCATGAACTAAATAATATTTATCAGTTTGAATATTTTTAAGATAATTAATTAATTCATTTTTATGAATATGAGAAGAAAAAGAATTTAAGCAAGTTATACTACATTTATTTTTATAACTTTTTCCTTCAATATTAATTAATTTCTGTCCATTCTTAATTTTACTTGCTATGCTATTATTAGAACTATATCCAACAAATAAAATATGGCATTTAATATCAGATATAAATTCCTTTAAATAACTAACACTTCTTCCAAATGATAAAAAACCACTTGATGAGAGTACGATCTTAGGACTTTTATCACTAACACAATTTTTACTTTCATTGTAATCTTTAATAAATCTAACATT
>Ga0209728_1002150_pt1 | contig 10370 bp, 15 predicted proteins | sample RifGroD1_FD_183997 | JGI IMG/M metagenome (GOLD analysis project Ga0209728, IMG submission 183997) | Groundwater microbial communities from Rifle, Colorado, USA - Groundwater D1 (SPAdes) (version 2) | ecosystem: Environmental > Aquatic > Deep subsurface > Groundwater | place: Rifle, Colorado... | reverse complement strand
AAAGAATGTTAACGGAAGTGTACCCAAATGGAATGTTTTCATATGTTAGCGATAGTTGGGACTTATGGCATGTGTTAACTAATTATCTACCAAAATTAAAAAATATTATTATGAATAGAGATGGTAAATTAGTGGTAAGACCAGATTGCTATGATGAAAAAACAGAAATATTAACTAATAATGGATGGAAATTATTTAAAGATTTAAATAAAGAAAAAGATTTAGTAGCACAATTTGATAATGGTAATATAGAATTCATTAAACCATTAAAATATATTGAAAAAAATTATAATGGAGATATGGTTAATTTTACAAGTGTTAAAAATAAAATTGATTTATTAGTAACTCCTAATCATAGAATGTTAAGATATAATAAAAAACTTAATGAATATCAAATTAAAGAAGCAACAATAATGAAATATTTTACAGATAGACATTTACCAGTATCGGGATTAAAACAAGGAGAAGTAAATATATTAACACCATATGAAAGATTAATGATTGCATTTCAAGCAGATGGTCGTTGTAGAATTAATGAAGATAGAGATGTGGGTATATTAGGTGGAAAATATATATTAGAATTTAATTTTGCAAAACAAAGAAAAACAGATAGGTTAAAAGAAATATGTGAAAAAGGAAATTTTATTTATAAAATATCAGAACCTTACTCAAGAAGATTCAGTAAAAAACAAGAAAACTGGAATGATCAAGTTGATTTTTGTGTTTATATGGATAAAAAACCTTTAAAACAATTTATTGAATGGGTTAATTTTACAGATAAAAGTTATTTATGGTGTAGAGAGTTTATTGAAGAAGTATCACATTGGGATGCAACCATAAGAAATGAAAATAGAATTAAATTTGATAATACTAATAAATCAGATGCGGAAATAGTACAAATAGCTACGATATTATCTGGTTATAGAAGTACATTTACTGTAAGTGAAGATAATAGAAGTGAAAAATTTAATGATATAAATACAATACATATAGTTAAAAACAAAAGATATGTTGAAGGTCAAGCTATAAATATAGATACAATTAATTATAATGGTAAAATATATTGTGTACAAGTTCCAAGTGGTATGTTAGTTGTTAGAAGAAATCAACAAGTAGCGATTAGTGGAAATTCTGGTGATCCAGTTAAGATTATTTGTGGTGATTCTGAATCAAGTAATGAAAATGAGCGTAAGGGTGTAGTAGAAATTTTATGGGATATTTTTAGTGGAACAGTCACAGATAAAGGATATAAAGTTTTAGATTCCCATATTGGTTGTATCTATGGTGATGCAATAACCATTGAAAGATGTAAGGAAATTTGTGAACAATTAATGAAAAAGAATTTGCTTCTACAAATATGGTTTATGGTATTGGCAGTTTTACTTATCAATACAATACTCGTGATACTTTTGGTTTCGCTTTAAAATCCACATTTGCACAAATTGATAGAGAAGAAAAACAATTATTCAAAGACCCTGTAACAGATAGTGGAATTAAAAAATCACAAAAAGGTATGGTTGTAGTTAGCAATATTAATGAAAAAATTGAATATATTGATGAGTTAAATGAAAATGGAAGAAAATATTATGAAAATATTGATTTGCTTGAAGATGTATTTATTGATGGTAAATTAATTAGAGATGAAAGTTTAGCAGAAATTAGAAAAAGAGTATTAAATAATATGTAAAATATTATTAAGCATACTATATGTAGTGATATGATAATAAATATCTACTACATATAGTATAGAAATCATGATAAAAGGAATCTTTGGTAATAATTAAATAAAAATATAATATAAAAAGGAGAAAATAATCATGGAAAATATATTTAGATGTTCTATTTGTAAAAAAGAATATAGTGGATATGATGCAGAAAAAGATTGTTTAAATGATGAAATTAATTGTCTTAATTTAAAAAGCAAATTAGATAAAATTGTTAAAGAATCAATTAAAATATTAGAAGAAAAATATGAAGTAAAAATAATTGAAGAAAAACATAATGTTCAAGCAAGTTCTAGTAATCATGGACAAGACTATGAAATTTATGAATATTTTAACGGTGTAGCAGAATATAAAGGGAATATTTTTAAATTTTATACAAGTAGTGATAGTGTTGGAGATGGAAGATGTGAACCTACATTAAATTCAACTGAAACATTAGTAAACAATTTTATATATAAATATGTTAGAGAAAAAGAAATTGAATCTAATGAAATTATTGGTGTAGTAGAATTTTATGAAAGTGATGAAATAGATGAGAGTAATGGATATCATTATTATGACACAGGATATAAGATTGGAAATCAAAATTTAGAAAATTTAATGTATGATTTACAAGGTAAGAAAATTAGAATTGAAGTGATAAAGTAGAATTTGCTTTGGTTGTAATTTAGAAAAGAGAAGTTGGTAGTATAATATATGCAATAAAACATAGGAGGTAATATTACTATATATTAAACTTGCTACCAACTTCTCTAATAAGATTATAACCAATTGTAATGTTAAATATACATATACAATATCTAAGAAAGGATAATTTATGAAAATAGCAGAAACATATATTTATTGTGTCATATATAATATAACTAAAGATGGATATTATTCAAGGATTGAATCTATGAATGATTTTAAAACTAAATATGAATTTAATAAATTAATCAAAGAAGCAATTCCTTTTGATACTAGAAAGGAAGCAAATGAATATGTAAGAGAGTGGATAGATAGAGATGGTACGGATAAATATAAAGTTAAAAAAGTTAAAGTTGATTATTCTATAAATAATTAAAAGGAATAGAGTAAATTATGAATTATTTAAAATTATTATTTGCTCAAATAGTAGGATATAGGCAATACAAATGTGATAAATCCTATAAAGAAATAATAGAAATACTAAAAATAAAATTAGAGAAATTAAATAGGAGATGATATTATGTATGATTATATTATTTGCATGAAAAGCGGTAAAGAGTATAAAATTAAAACAAAATTTAAATTTGAGGAATTAATTACTAATATAATGCCTAAACAAACTAATGAAATTAGAATATCACATTTTGAATTAGTAGAATGTGCAGAAAAGAATGTTGCAATTATAGGAAGTGAAATATCTAGTATTGAATATTTTGTTAAAGTAAATTAGAAACATGATCAATAATTAGTTTCATCACGATTTTAAGTATTGACAGAATAGAAAAATAATTGTATAATAAATCATACTTAAAATCAACAAAAGGGGTGTGTTAAATGTGATATTAAAATTTAAAGGGATAGATGATCAATGGGCAAAATTAGAACAAATAATACCAGGTTCAAAGGAAACATTAAAGACAATTATTCAAAAATTATTAGAAGATAAACAACAATGTAATATTTGTAGAGAATCTAAAAATAAATATTGTTTAAAAACAAGAGATAAAATTGTAGTAGAAATAATTACCAGAAAAGATAATGATGATAATAAATATTTACAAATAAATGTTATAAATTATAATAAATTTATTAAAATTGCTGATGTTTATAATATAGATGAATTTAATAAATTTATTAATAATTGGTATGAAGAATATATTAAAAATCCAACACCAAAAAGAATGATCAAAAGTTATATTAGAAAAGAAATTTATTCAATTGAAGATGTATTGAGTAAAACTATTATTAATGAAATTAAAGATAAAAGTAATTATATAAAATTTGATGGTGATATGATTCGCATGAACAGCGACAGATATAAAACATTTTCTACTAGTGGAATAAAATGTGTAACTTGTGGATTAGAAGCTAAATATTTTGCAAAAGAAAGATATGTTACATCATCAAAATATCATTTTAATTTATATGGGATTGATGATGAGAATAAGGAAATACTTTTTACTAAGGATTATATTATACCAAAGAGTAAAGGAGGCAAAGATGAATTAACTAATTATCAAACAATGTGTTGTAAATGTAATAGTAAGAAAGGTAATGACATACAAGAAAATGTAATATAAAAAAATTAAATAATATGAGAGGAGAAAAAGATGGGTAAAGTTAAAGATTTAACAGATCAAAAATTTGAAAGATTAACTGTTATAGAAAGAGATTACGAAAAAGAAAAAATAATGAAAAGTAGAAATGCTTGTTGGAAATGTTTATGTATTTGTGGAAATTATATAAGTGTTTCTTCAAATCATTTAAAATCAGGAAATGTAAAATCATGTGGTTGTTTAAATTCTGAATTAGTTATAAATAGAAGTAAAAAATACAATACATATAATTTAACTGGAGAATATGGAATAGGTTACACTTCAAAAGGAGAAGAATTTTATTTTGATTTAGAAGATTATGATAAGATAAAAGATTATTGTTGGTGCATTGATAAAAATGGGTATGTAGTTGCAAGAATAAACGGTAAAGTAATTAGTTTTCATAAAACAATAATAAAAACATTAGATAATGAAATTATTGATCATATATTCGGAAACACAAATGATAATAGGAAAAAATATTTAAGGATAGTTACAAAAGCACAAAATGCTCAAAATTCTAAATTATCTATACGAAATAAATCTGGAAGAAAAGGTGTTAGAGAATATTCACCTAATTTATGGTGTTATGAAATACGTTGTAATAAGAAAAAAGAAAGTAAATTTGGATATAAATCATATGAAGAAGCAGTAAAAGCAAGAGAAGAAGCAGAAATAAGATTACATGGAGAATATAGAAGAATTAATGATATAAAGGAGAATAAACTATGAGTTATTGTGGATATATAGTAAAAATAAAAAATATCAAACCTCATATAAATGCAGACAGACTTCAAGTTGCAACAGTGTTCGGCAATGATGTTATTGTAGGATTAGATGTAAAAGAAAATGATACGATGGTGTATTTTCCAACAGATGGCCGTTTAAATGTAGAGTATTGCAGAGAAAATAAACTTTTAAGAGAGAAAGATGAACAAGGTAATAATATTGGTGGTTATATGGATGAATCAAAATGTCACGTAACTACAATAAAATTAAGAAATGAGCGTTCCGATGGATTATTAATGCCTATTAGAAGTTTAGAAAAATTTACTGATATAAACACATTAAAAGAAGGAGATATAATTACTACTCTTAATGGAATATTAATATGTGAAAAATATATCCCAAGAGGAAAGAATAGAAGTAAAGTAGAAGGTATACCCAAAGAAAAGAAAAAGAAGAAAACTGATACAATATCTTATCCTTTCTTTGAAGAACATAGAGATACTTCACAATTAGCATATAATACTGTACAATTCAAAGAAGGTGATTTGTGTATAATTAGTTTGAAGCTACATGGCACAAGTGGTCGCAGTTCCTATACTATAAAAGAAAAGAAAAAATTGCTTCCATATTGGTTGTATAAAGCATTAAAAATTATTAAAATAAATATGCCAAACAAAAAGACATGGGATTATGTTACTGGTACAAGAAGAGTTGTATTAAAAAATTATAATGGTGGATTTTATGGTAATGATAATTTTAGAAAAGAATGGCATGAATTTTTTGTTGATAAACTTCATAAAGGCGAGACAGTTTATTATGAAATAGTTGGATATATAAATGAAAATACAACTATTATGCCTGAATGTAATAATAAGAAAACTAAAGACAAAGAATTCATTAAACAATATGGAGAAACTACTAGATTTACATATGGATGCGGAGTAGGACAGAATGATATTTATGTTTATAGGATGACTAAAACTGATGAAGATGGTAGAATTGTAGAATATTCAACAAAATATACTCAAATTAGATGCGAACAAATGGGAGTAAAATTTGTACCAGTATTTAATAAATTCATATTTACTACAGTTGATGATTTAATGGAAAGAGCTAATACATATGTTGATGGTACTGATCCTATTGGTAAGAATCATATTAGGGAAGGAATTATTGTTAGAATTGAGGATCGTGAGAAATTTACTGCATTTAAACACAAATCGTTCATGTTTAAATTACTTGAAGGGATTATTAAAGCAGATGATATTATTGATATGGAAGAAGACGAAGCAAGTTAATTAAGTAATAAAATAATTATTAATAAAGGAGGTTAATCCTATAAAAACAAATATTTTCATACCTAAAACTATCAAAGTAGGTTATCAAAATCGTTCTGATACATATACTCAAAAATTAGCCTACGTGATTTACTATGATCAAAAAAATGTATTGCGTAAGAAAAAATCTTGGGAGAATTGGCGGGATAAAAATATTGAAACACAAGAATTTATAAACGAACCAACATCAGGATTTGTGCTGAATAAGAAAGTTGGTGATTATAGATCGGATTGGAATCACAGACATGCATATTGTAGAGTATATGATCAGCGTAATTTTGAATTTGAGATCACAATAGAAAATTTATTATATATCCTTGAAAACGCAACATCCACGAAAGGAAAAGGATTAGAGGGAGAATTCGTTTATGCTTATTCAGGTAAGGATCTACTGTTACTACCTATAGATTCACCTGATTATAAAGAAATTACTCAATATAATAAAATATTGCATGAAAAAAATTATGTTAAAGTAAAAGATTTAGTATTAGGTGGCATATATAAAACTAAATCAAATGAAGAATATATTTATATGGGTAGATTTGATTATCATGATGATATTTATGAGAGCGTTCCTTATGAAGCAGATAGTTATTATGGAAAAACTACAAGATATAAAAGTGTAAAGAAAAATGTAAACAAAGGTAAGTATCATTATTTTGTTTTAAAAGAAAAAGGAGAAAAGAGAAGTGAATGGTTTAGTATTTTAGCATTAAAAAGTTTAGGTGAAAGATTTATATCTATTATATCTTTAGAATGTGTTGAAAATTATGCAGAATTATTTGATAAATTAGAAAGTAATACACACTATTCACCTATTGATGAAAGTAAAGATGAATATATATCTTATACATTTGAAGAATTTAATGAAAAGATAAATAAAGGTTGGAATTCTCATTATTATGATTTAAATAAAAATAATATTTATATAAGTAAAATATATAATAAACCAGGATATTGTTATTATGAAGATAGAGATAATAATATTTATAGTTATAACTATAAACGAATAGAAGGCACTATTAAAGAAATATTTAATAAACTTCAACCAATGTATAAAAATGAATACTTAACAAATGGTAAATTATATTCGGAGGGGAAATAATATGAGTGAAAAACAAATGACAAATGATGATAAGATTATGTTGTTAAAATCGCAGATTGCAGAGAAGAAGAAAGGTTTAAAAACTAAGAAGAAATTTTCACCATTGACAAACTGTAGTATTGAATTGGATGGAGTAAGGTATAATCTACATGTATCACAAAAAGAATTATTGACTAATTTATTAGTTAAATTGAATATGTATAGGTTATCTATTGTTGATTTAAATTTAGAAGATGAATTTGTTATGAGTGGATTTAGTGTTGATGAATGGATTACGGATATTAAATTAAAATTAGAGATATTGAAATATGAGGAAGAAGATAGAAAATTGAAATTACTTGAAAATAAACTTCATGTTCTTCTTTCAAACGAAAAACAAGTATCTTTAGCAATTGAAGAAATTGAATCAATGATTTAGTAGTTTAGAAAAGGAGATTATTATGGAAGAATTAAATAATTTAATAAATAAAATTATTAAAAATCAAAAAGACAATACTATTCAAAAAGTATGTTTTTGTTGTGGTAGATGTGATTTTAATAAACCTTTTAATATAATTGAAACAGATAATATTAAGATTGTTTATACTAACGAAGGAGAATGTGAAGTTAAAAGAAAAGAAAATAATAATCCTGTAATATATAGAGATAAAAATCAAGAAATTTATAGAATACATGGCGAATGGAAATATCTTAAGGATGAAATGTATAAATTAGCAGGAATGAATGAGAAAATAAAAAAATAATTTATAAAATCAAGAATTAGAAAAATTATGTTTTCACAAACCCTTGTTATTATTGGGTTTGTGAAAACCAAAATCATGATAAATCATAAATTTCATGCTGAAATTATACTTGACATACTACTAACAAAATGATAAAATAATAACATATAGAAAGGAGAAATTTTATGTATTCAGTTCAATCAGAAATAATTTTTAATTCAGCTCATTTCTTAGAAAATTACAACGGTAAATGTAATACAATACATGGACATAATTGGAAAATAATTATAGAAGTACAATCAAAAGAATTGGAAAATGATATGGTTATAGATTTTAAACAATTAAAAGAATACCTAAAAGAAATAGAGCAATTATATGACCATAAATTAATTATTAAAAAAGGGAGTCTAAAAGAAAATACAATAAAATGTTTAGAAGAAGAAAATTTTATTTTATCTATTGTTGATTTTAATACCACGGCTGAGAATTTTGCAAAACACATTTATTACATATTAAAAGAAAAATATAATGTTAATATAAGAAAAGTTGATATATACGAAACAGATAATAACAAAGCATCGTATTGGGAGGAATAATATGAATATTATTGAAAAATACATAAGTATTGAAGGGGAAGGTATATTTCAAGGTTATCCAACTATATTTATAAGATTTGCAGGTTGTAATTTAAAATGTAGTTATTGTGATAGTTTATATACTCATAATATAAAAAATAGTGAAAATATAAATATTACTGATATTTTAAGTTATATATTGAAAAGTAAAATAAAAATAGTAACATTGACTGGAGGTGAACCTTTATATCAAAATAATATTTATGAATTAATTAATATATTAGTATATAATAAGATTAATGTAAATATTGAAACTAATGGTTCTATTGCAATAAATAATATTAATGAGAAGGCAATTATTACAATGGATTATAAATTGTCTTCAAGTAATATGGAATCATTTATGAATTTAAATAACTTAAAATTACTTAAATCTAATGATGTATTAAAATTTGTCTGCAAAGATGAAAATGATTTAAATGCAGCATTGAATATTATCAATAAATATAATCTACAATATAACATATTTTTTAGTCCTGTATTTAATTCAATACAACCAAAAAAAATAGTTGAATTTATATTAGATAATAAATTATTTAATTGTAGAGTGCAATTGCAAATACATAAATATATTTGGAATCCAGAAATGAGAGGTGTTTAATTTGAAAAATGATAAATGTATTGTTGTATTATCAGGAGGTCAAGATTCAACTACTTGTTTATTTTGGGCAATAGAAAATTTTGATTATGTTGAAGCAATAGGATTTAATTATAATCAAAAACATCAATTAGAATTAGATTGTGCAAAAAATATTTGTGATAAACAAGATATTAAATATACTATTCTTGATTTAAATTTACTTAATCAATTAACTAATAATGCACTTACAAGAGATAATATTGTTCCTGAAATGATAGATAATAAATCTACGGCATTTGTAGATGGAAGAAATTTATTATTTTTAACTTTTGCTTCTATATTTGCAAAACAAAAAAATATTAATAATATTATTACAGGTGTATGCGAAACTGATTTTAGTGGATATTTCGATTGCAGAGATATATTTGTTAAATCATTAAATGTTACATTAAATTTAGCAATGGATTATAAATTTATTATTCATACTCCTTTAATGTGGTTAAATAAAATGGAAACGTGGAAATTAGCAGATAGATTAGAAGTAATAGACATTATAAAAAATAAAACTTTGACTTGCTATAATGGTATAATAGGTGATGGTTGTGGCGAATGTCCGGCTTGTAAATTGAGACTGAAGGGATATGAAGAATATAAAAATTGCATTAATAAGTTGTACTAAATTAAAACAATTTTATCCATGTGAAGCACAAGAAATGTATTTATTGTCACAGTTATTTAAAAAAGCATCCTATTATATAAAGCGACAGAATTATGATAAATGGTTTATACTATCTGCAAAATATGGATTGCTTAATCCTAATGATATAATTGAACCGTATGATTTAACATTAAATAATATGAAATCAGAAGATATTAAGAAATGGTCACAAAAAGTATTTAATCAGTTAATTAATTATAATATTTATGAAATTGATTTCTATACTGGAGAGAAATATAGAAAATATCTTATTTTATCATTAAAAGAAAAGAATATTATCTGTAATATTCCATTAAAGGGATTAGGAATAGGTCAGCAATTAAAATTTTATAAGGAGGCAATAATATGAAAACTAATAATAACTGGGTAATAAGTAAAGGTGATACAGTAACAATAAAAGCACAAGGTATTACTGTAAATGGTGAAGTATTATCCGCAGAACACAATGGTAAAAATGGTTGGTATATTGAATTAGAAAATGCTAATGTGCCAGGAGGATATAGTTATTATAAGCAAATTTATGATGGTGGAGATGTGG
>Ga0209728_1002147_pt1 | contig 10378 bp, 19 predicted proteins | sample RifGroD1_FD_183997 | JGI IMG/M metagenome (GOLD analysis project Ga0209728, IMG submission 183997) | Groundwater microbial communities from Rifle, Colorado, USA - Groundwater D1 (SPAdes) (version 2) | ecosystem: Environmental > Aquatic > Deep subsurface > Groundwater | place: Rifle, Colorado... | reverse complement strand
AACTCATTGAAGGTGTTTTTTCGGTATGCAAAGGGCATTTAACCATGCCTGACTTATTAGGACTAAAACCCAATCCTTGAGCAATTATGTCTCTTGCGCTCTGTCCTAGAAGTTCCTTGAGGTAATCGCTATCCATTTACATATCATCCCTCCTAATTAGCTTCTCTGTGTTTGGCTGCACTCCAACCCTTCCGAATTCTTGGTGTTTCTTTAAGTGCTTACCCCATTTAACACAATTATCAAAAGAAGTATTAATTTGTGACCTTGCTTTGCTGTTTGGCTTTAAAGGAACATCTAGCTTGTAGGTAGCCCATGCATTCAGCGCATCAATTAAATTAAGGGTTGGGTATCTTGATTGAAGAGTCTTGTACATCACAAGGTCTTTGCCCCTATCTACTGGATAATCCTTTACGGATTCAAGAATTGACATAAAAGCCACTTCGTCAGGACTAAGGATAACTATAGTATCTTTATCTTTATCTAGTTCTATATCTGTTGCGTTACATTGTGTTACATCTTGCGTTACTGTAACGTTACATTGCGTTACATCTTCACCGTCATTAAGTGATAATTGCTTATTAGCCCTATGTCTCGCTACCCTTAACGCTGTTTGGTTTCTTATCTTCTCTAGCCCCTCGACGTTTTGGTACTCTTCCCAATTCTTAATGTAGATAATTTCCTCGAATACCTCGATCATAGAAAACTTTTGAAGCGTCATAATGGCTAATCTAATAACAGAAACCTCGAAGTCAAACTCTACAGCTAAATCCTCTGCCCTAAACGGTATGGTGTCGGTTAGATACAAAGCACCGTTTTTATTACTCTCTCCTGCTTGGGCTAAGAGGAACACCCATATAAGAATGATGCTGTTGCCTTCTGGAAGAGTGCGTATGCGCTTTATTTTTTTATTACTAACCATATTTGTGTAAATCTTAATCCAGTGAACATTAGCCAATTTACTCACCCTCTACTATTGAGAAAATGCAGTCATACGGAACATTAAGGAATTCAACAATCTTTTTGGCTAGAGCAGGAGTTGGATTAGTTTTTCCTGTTTCGATCAAGCTAACAGCTTGTTTTGAAACTCCTAATTCCTTAGCTAATCCAGTACAACTATACCCATGCCTTATCCTCATTTCTGCCAACTTGAAACGGTCTGTTTTTATCTTTGCCACTTGTAACACCTCCATTTCTTCTATCTACCTCACTACACTAATTATAACATAACTTGTCCATGTTGTCCATGTTATGCAACGTATATTTTATGCTCAAGTTGACCAAGCTATACCTAAATGCTATAATCAGTTTTCGGGAGGGATGAAAATTGTCTAAAGATAAATTAGTACGCTTTAATTTGATGATTTCGCCAGTACAATTAAAGGAAATAGATGAATATCGTCAAGACGTTGGAACGTTGCCATCTAAAGGTGAGGCTATGAGGGATTTGATTGAACTTGGATTAAAGGCATATTGGTTGAAAAAAGATTCTGCAAACCGAGAGGATTAACTCTCGGTTATTTTTTTAGAGATGGTTTATTCGACGAACCACTTTCCATTAAGCATTTCCCGTGAAATGACAAATCCCTTAGTGGCCATAATCTCAAGCGCAGAACTCAGTTTGTAGTATTTCGTCCAATTTTCATATTTGATTTTCTTTTCGCTATTTATGGCGGTCATGAAATCCACCGGTTCGGGTACTAGCTCCCACTTGTGTTTATCGTCCGAAATAAGAAAGGGAGTATGGATAGATCCATTCCAACAAAGTTGTCCATTACAATTTTTTACTACTTTTTCTATCTGCCCACGGCATGGATTTAAACGCCTAAATTCTTTTTTCATATCACTTTCGTACCATTCTTTAATCATTTCCCATATTTCCATTTAAACACCAACCTTCTCTATTCTTTACATTAGATTTAAAGTGGGACCCTGAATTATGTCTGTGGTCCCGATGATGTCGGAGATTAAATTATTCTGTTACAATTACTTTCCCATCCGCAATCAAGTAACCAAGCGCATTCTCGAAGTAATCCTTGATATTCTTCCTAGCAGCCATTTTCTAAGCTCCACCATCAGCTTCAAATAATGCCGCCTTTGGTCCGTTTTGTAGTCTGAGCAAGAACTCTCCTTCCGGTTGCTCAACCTCAAGGAATGTCCTATAAGGGGCCAAGTTGATTATTGGAGGTATCTTCACATTGCCAACTGTAGCGATACCGGTCTTAGCTACTACAGATTGACTCATGCCATCATCAGAACTTGTCTTCACGGCCTCTTCTTTAACATTACCAAGAATTGCAATAAGCTTGTCCCTTGTATCGTTTTGAACAAATGTACTTTTTAGCATGATGTTCATGGCCTCAAGATCAAGATAGTTGTCAAAGGTTATTCGCGGCAATTCAGCAGTTGCAGAGTATAGATTAAAGCGGTCAAGATGGCCTCTAAGTGCAGTATGAACATTTACCTTAGTAGGCGACTCAACGTGGATAATAAGGTCGTTCAGGGCGTTATGAGCGTGTTCTTTCTGGATAAGTTCAACTAAACTTGCGAGGGTTTTGGTTGAGAAAATAACCGGCGCATCTTCAGGGAGTTGGGTAAGCTGCCTATTCACAAATTTAAAACCGTTGTGTTCTGTGACTTCCGTATTACCAAGCTTTACAATGTACTCGATTGCTGCTCTAATCAATTACTTCACGCTCCTAATTTTTAATACGTTGGTTACTTCAGTATCATCAAGAAGAGACATTTGGTTAGGGTCGTTCTTGATAAGTTCCATAGCGCGAGGATTGCCGTCTGCATCCTGCTCTACATAAATCCTTGTGGCAATGGGCATTACAGGAGATAGAGTTGACTTGGCCTGAGCTTCGCAGGAGATGATTTCGCGCTTATCGTCTGACTTGAAAGTTACTGTGACTGTTAGTTTACGAGCCTTTGTGGCATCCGTGTTAGGGTCTAGAATGTTGTTGAGGATTTTGGTTGATTCATTGTCCACTTGTTCCAGGATTGCACCACGGGCCAGATCGAGGATACTCACTTCTTTTGTTTGCATTTTTAATACACTCTCCTTATTATTTTGTTTTTGCGTTACTGTGGTTGAGTTGATGGACTCCTGATTGTGAGCAAGGGTATTCCTCCTATTTGGTTATATTGTCGAATATTAGAAAGGGATGCCGTCGTCGAGGTTTACTTCGTGGCCTAATGAGCTAGTGGTGCGTTGCTGTTGTCCTTGCCCCTCATCCTTCGGACTTAAAAACTGAATATTTTCCCCGATTATGTCAGTTGTGTAAACCTTGTGACCGTCTTTGTGGTCATAGCTCCCTGTTTGTAATCTGCCATCTACTGCGCAAAGTTTTCCTTTCGAAAGGTACTGAGCGCATAATTCTGCGAGTTTATTGAACGTGACAACCGGCAGGAAATCTGCTTGCTTGTTCCCTTCTTTATCCTTGAATGTGCGATCAACCGCGATTGTGAATTTGCAAATTGCAACACCTGATGGAGAATAAGTGAGCTCACTATCGCGAACGAGGCGGCCTATTTGAAATGTCTTATTAATAATAAACAACTCCTTAATTTTTAATTTAGAAAGCAAAGCATCTTTTCATCTTTATTGCTCTCAGAACGGAAATTGCTCTAACGAAATATCCAATCCACCCTCAGCAATAACAACTTCCTTACCTGTCAATTCACTAATCTCTCGAATCATTCTCTCTGAATCTGCATTTTTATAAGAGAGATGCAATAGTACGATTTTCTTCACCTTTGATAAATCATTTGCCGCCAGAAATTCTTTGACATGTTCTAGTGAAAAGTGACTTTCTAATAATCTGTTTTTCATACCTTGAGCGATATAGCCATTTTCAATGTTGTAGTCGAGGGTGTCCTTGCAGTAATTGCATTCGATTAAAACGTAATCTAGTGAATTGAAGCGATTCCTTAAATAAAACGTGTCCGTTGCAAATATGATTTTTTCACCCGTTGGCTTATACTGAATCAAATAGCCCAACGGGTTCAACGCATCATGCTCTGTTTTGAATGGCAAAATTATAAAATCACCTATTGAGAACTGCATACCTGCATCAACCATATGTGCCCTGTGACTCTCAGATATGCCTAGTTGCTTTGCGGTTTCTAAACTTGTATAAATATCTACCCCTGCCTTAATTACGTCCTTAACGCTCTTGCAGTGGTCTTGATGTTCGTGTGAAATTAAGCATCCCTTTATCCCTGAAAGGTTAAATTTTAGGGATTGTTGTATTTTTTTAAACTTAATTCCGCACTCAATCATTAAATCACCAGTGTTTGTTTGTAGGAGGTAGCAATTTCCGCCCGAACTACTACCTAGCACTTTAAGGTTCATGCTAAAATCCTGGCCCCTTCTCAGCCTTTTCGTCGTTTTTATTATCCATCTCGACTATCTCAGCATCCAACGTCTCGTTATCCGGCATAACATCCTCGCCTTTAATGTCAACAACATCACCATTTGCATTTTCGGCAATCTCTCTCTCGACCTCAACTTCCTTAAAATCGTTTTCGAGTTGATTGAGCCGAAGATAATCATCATCAATCTTCTGGCTGTCGATGGTTATGTCTTTGTAGGCAGCTATGAAAACAGTCTTGTGGCACATCTTGTCGTACCAACCTTCCACCTGTTCCTTGCCGACAACTTTACCGTTTTTCCAGACATCCTTTTCACCTCCCCAAAACTCAGCAGAGGCTTTATCTGGTTTTCTTTTCAGAATTTCCTTGATTGACATAATGACGAGTTTGTTTTTCTCAGACCTCTCGAAGAATATGTGATAATAGAAGCCTCCGATAATTTCGCCGCGATCAAAGGGATTCGTAATGTCAAATTCATAATGCTCAACTGGATTTTTAAACGACTTCATATGAGGTTTAAATACGTCATTGGAATAAACGAGACTTACCACAACATCGTCCGGAACCTCAAGGCCATATTTCTTAGCCTTTAATTCACGACCTCGATAACCAGGAATAAACGTCAGGTTGTATTTTTGGGTTGCATTGTCCTTGTAGGGAATAAGATTGACATGATTCTCCTGCGTTGGGTCCCAACCAATTCTTGCAGCAGCTACAACGCTTTGGGCAAGTTCATCCATGTTGACATTAGCCCAAATGACCGGAAGCTTATCTCTGTATTGCTCCGATCTCTTTAGCCGCTTTTCCTCGGCTTTTTTGAGAACTGAATCGGCAACGATGAAATAGTTTTGAGCTAATCGCTTTTGAAAACTTGTAAGTGCCACCTCGCCAACATTGGCTTGAAATAACGCCGTTACCTTGCCCGTAAATCGTTCGGCCATAGTTTGTTCTTTGATTGCTATATTTGTTGCCATTGTTTACCCCTCATCTTTCTCTCTTAAAAATTTATCAAACTTACCCTGACAGGCTAGACATAAATCAATATGCTTAGGATCTATTTTCCCCTGCCATTGATATTCAAGTGTGATTTCCACCCGATGAGTGTGTGTGTCCATGAATTTACCGCACTTGTCACATTTCTTTGCATCCGACATCACGCTCGAACCTCCACTCTCAATTTAGAATCCTCCCCACTCACAATGAGCTTAATCATTTGTGACCAAACGTCCACGAACCCTGTAACACTTTCTGCATTATCTGCGAATATCGGACAACTAACCCCATAAAACTCCGACAACACCCTGATAATATCTAGGCCGGCATTAATCTTGCCTCCATTGTTCGCCCCATCGAATTCCACATAAACGCCATTCGTATTAACAAGCGTCTTGCAAATCTCTTTCTCGGTTCCGTCCTGCAAGGTATCAAACATTTTAAACTTAACCGTCTTGAACCGACTATTAATAGCATCCTCAAGCATTTTTACTTTAGCAGTTGTGAATTGTTTAATCAGGAAGTCTTGACGCTCGTATTCGTTCAACTCGGCAGCTAATTTACTTTCTTCTGCTTTCAGTTCGCCAATACGGACCTTGGCTTTTTCAACCACTTCCTTTTGATTTAGCGTTTTGTTTAGGGATTCAATTTGTTCAGAGACTTCATGCTTTTTGGCTAGAAGTTCGGTTGTTGCGTCTTCGATGGGCTTATTTAGTTCGGCGTTGATTTCCTCAAGGCGAGTATGGAGAATTCCATAATTGATATCCGTGAAATAGTTGGGCTCCGTTGAGGGTTTTTGTTGTTGTGTTATTTCTGTTTCGAGTTCGGCAAGTCGTTCATTAATTTTCTTCAAAGAAACATCTAGCGTTTCGAGCCTAACGGCATCAAGTTCCTTTTCTCCGTTAAGAACCTCGGTCCTATCGGCTTTATCTCTGCCTTGTTGACGGATACTTTCCAAAAGTTGAGCCTTGTTCTTATCGAAGTTTTCCTTTAGCTTGTCGATTTTTTCCTGAGTTTTCCCTTCTGGTAATGGCTGTTCACAAGTTGGGCAACTAAAGCCCTCCGGTGCAACAAATTGTTTAGCGTTTTCCTCGGCCCACATTTTGCGAAGTTCGATTATCTTTTCTTTGATTTGTTTTAATTCCTCGCCCCTTACAATCGAACTTGCTCCAAGCCATGAAATATCCTTAGAGACTGAATACTTCTCGTTCTCAATGCTTGCTTTCTCATCAACCAACTTCTTCAACCCTGCGCCCGACTCTGCATCTATTTCTCTTTTCCGAGTATCAAGCTCACATTGCAACCTATACGCCTGTTGCTGTTTCTGGCGGTACAAACTAGCTCCCTGTGCGTTTGTAGCCAATTCCTTTTCAATGCCCTCTAGCGCGATTCTGTGACCTGCTAGAGCGTTTTCTATTGCGGCATAATCCACCGCGCCTACAGATAGATTTCGTTGTTGCTCGTTAATCCGAGAAGGTATTCCGTCCATGCTTGATTTAGTGGATTTAATCTTATCGGCAACTACTAATTTGTGTTGCTCAATCGTTCTGCCTGAGTTAATGACCATTTGTAAATCAAGCATACTTTTATCAGAGGCCGTTACGAGAGAATCAATTACATCTGAATCCGATACATCGCCTGAGACTTCAAACAGGATTTTACGTCTTTCTTTCCAATCCCAACCTTTTCCATCCGTGTTGAAGAAAAGAGGATTTGTTAAGAGTTTGAAGATGTTTTCTTTTATGAGAAGGTTGATTTCGACAGCGTAGTCTTTAGCAGGTACCGGAACATCGTTGACCCAATATTTTGTCTCGTTTCCTGAGAATTCTTTTATTTGCGTACCGTGCTTCTTGACCCATTTTTCCCTGAACATTCGCTTGAGTTTCAAGGGCTTGCCATCAACGCTAAGGATTCCTTCGACGATGGATTCGAGGTTGTGGCGTTCGTTGCCGTGTTCATCCTGTGGTTTAATTTGATAGTCGCTTCGATTGAGCGAGTCTTTGGAGAAGAGCAACCACAGGAACAGGTCGTAGGTACTGCTTTTACCCGTTGCATTTCTTCCGTATATGTCAGTGTTTTTACCCTCGAAGTTTATGGTGTAATCCTCAAATCCCTTGATGTTTTTGAAAGATAGGGATTGTAAACGAATATCAGTTTGCATTTTCTTCCCCCTTAAAAATCATTCGGTTTCATTTGCAATTCATCGCTGCTTTCGTGGAATTCAAGATATTTATCGTTTCCCTCAGAGCGTGATTGTCCTCCCTTCCACCATCGGGGTCCCTCGCCTTTAAATAAAGGCTCATCGCCATCCCAGCCCACAATCTCGAATATCGGAACCATCTCAGCCAACGCCACATTACGCTCCAAGATACAACCATCCGACCTTTCCCAATCCCCTGTGAGAAACAAGCAATCACAAGCCTCAACCAAGTTCTCGCAAAACTCCAACGCCTTACTGCGCTCTTCTGGAATATTGTCATGCAGAAAACTGAAGGCATGAACCGGACTAATGGGTGCGACTCCCATCTTGGCTAGTCTCCTACATATATGGGTAATAGCTTGTAGGTTGGAGCGTTTTCCCTGGTAGGGATGAGCTATATAAGCAATCTTCATGATTTGCCTCCATCCCCATCCAACCTAAACCCAATAGTCTCGCCCAATGCAGCTATAAACTCTGAATTCGCCAAATGCCCACTCTTGCCTAAAACCATGATCTTAGTCTCATCACTAGCCCTACTCAACCTAATAGCATTCCTGATGCCTCTCTCAACGTGCGTCCACTCAACCTTATCGTCGTACATCTCTGCAATCCTTGGATACAAATCCTTAGTGACTGAGTAGATGGAATTTGGATTATCACGAAGGTAACGTAGTGCGCACTTCAGGTATTGATAGCCTTTCAAGTGTGCAGGTATTTGCAATTCTCGTAGTGCTTCATAAATCGCAAGCTCGAATGCTTTATCCATTGTGTTCATTCCTTTCCTGAGTTTATTGGTTAGCTTCAAAAAACGCCTTTGCAAAGCCTGGTGGAGTAATACTTCTGAGCATCTTCGTTCTTTCTGACTTTCCTCCAAGCTTTTGTAGCCAACTCCCCTGGCTACAGACCTTAATTGGTTCAACCGGATTCTTTTTTGGAGCATTAAATCTACCCCATAACAAAGTTTTTTTGGTGTAAGGGTCTCCATAATCACAAGGGTTAAATATTAGTTGGGGGTCGCCTAGCCATCTTCTCAACCTCCCAACTGGATTTTCTAAGGCCCAAAAAGTAGGGCTAGACATTGCTATTATTCTCAAGCAAGCTATTGTAACCGCCATTGATTTAATGGTTGTTCCGTCTTGGTCTTTACGCTTCCAATACTGTGCGCCCAACACTGAAAAGTCTGTACAAGGTGGAGCTGCAAGTATTCCGTAGACATCTCTAGGAGGAACATAAGTTAAAACATCGTATTCAGGAAGGGTTATCAACCTTACGTCATAGCCGGCATCCTTATATGGTTTGCTCCAGCTTCCGGTCCCTCCACAAAGGTCCAGTATTATCTTAGACATCTTTCTCCCCTTTCTTAAACTTCCTCAACTCCCTAGCCGACCTAACTACCCCCTTCTCTCCCAACCTCTCAGCAGTAGCACAAACCACAGCATACTGACAACGCTCAATGCTTCTCTCGCCAGTACAACCATTGCAAGTCCTTAGATAATCGAGAAAGTTCTCGTAGATAGTCAACTCGGACCCAACTGCATGATTAAGTAAATTAAGGTTTCCCCCTGATAATTGATGTAGTAAAGGTCATTTTCGATATCCTTGACAGGACAGGTATACCTAGCAGGAGTTCCCATGTACTCATAGCCAGCAAATTGTTCACTTAATGCTTCATCTAAGGCGGCATCAACCTTATTCCAATCTTCTCCCACAACAGACTTAATCGTAATTCGTGATAATCCGTTTTCCTCTAGCCCAATGGTTATCTCTGAGATTAACGGGCTTTTCCACAGATTGTTTATAGCAGCGAATTGACTTTCAGTAATTTTCATCATCTCATAGCCCTTCTCTTCCTCTTATTTCGAGGTCTTGCCATAATTGGGGCAATCTCCCTTACACAGTACCAATATCCTTCTACGCCACATTCCCATGTAGCACCGCATTTGCATTTAGCCTTAACTTGCCCTTCTGGAAAGTCGATAGGTTTCCCACAGACACATTTGACGAGCATTTGTTTAACCACCAAAACCCCTCCTTGATAAAGATTAGGAATAGTTTTAGAAATATGTGTTATACTTTAAGAGATTGTTTTTTCTACAGCTCGTTTGGTGTTACAGCACCGGCGAGCCTTTTTCCTTTGATAGGCGTAAAGTTCCATGATGGATTGAATAGCGATTGCAGTAATGATGATTACTTCTCCTGTGCCTAGCCAATCGAAGAGTGATTGAGTCATGGGTTGTCCTCCTAAATCCGAATACTCTACATTCTCCGATAAATTTGGTTCTCCAGCCTGATGGTATCCCTGCGTATTTCGTGCATCTTGGCTTTTAATTCAGACACTACCTTATCGCCCCATGGGTTTAGCTCCGCCCCAGACTCTATAATTTCGATTACTCTTTTGCATTGGAGAACAACTAATTGCTTAGTGGTGTCGATGTCCATCTTTATTTCCTCCTAATTTTTACTTCACTAATTTAGATAAGTATCTTTTGATTTGACCCTTAGATTGCTCTGGCAGCCATCCGTTAGGTGTTTTTACGGTACTGCCTTGGAGTCGTTGGGATTCTTGATACCTCAAACGTCTAGCATGATCTCTTTGTAGTAGTTTCCATCCAGTTAAGTGGTGCAATGCGTTCACCTCCTAATAGGCATTTCTGCCAATCAAAGTCCTCATTTGCGACATAAGCCTCATCATGGGATTGCTGGAGCGTGCCATGCTTGCCATAAGCGCATTCGTAGACTCGCGCTTTTCCTTGCGTGTTACCTTCTTAACTCCCCATGCGAACTTGTGTACAAGATGGGGTTGAGTTGATT
>Ga0209728_1002146_pt1 | contig 10391 bp, 15 predicted proteins | sample RifGroD1_FD_183997 | JGI IMG/M metagenome (GOLD analysis project Ga0209728, IMG submission 183997) | Groundwater microbial communities from Rifle, Colorado, USA - Groundwater D1 (SPAdes) (version 2) | ecosystem: Environmental > Aquatic > Deep subsurface > Groundwater | place: Rifle, Colorado... | reverse complement strand
CCTGTTTCTTGATTAATTTTTGTCCATTTCATAGTTACCAAACTCCTTTAAATAATATGTAATTACTTATTATAATACGCCTTATTATGTTCTCTGTCAATAATTATTTTCATATTATTACCCGACCAAATATAGGTTTTAAGGGGTTGGAAATAAAAAAGAAAAAGAAGGTTTTACCCTTCTTAAATGGTAGATTCTTTTATACTTTTAAAACATTCAGGACATAAGACTATTTTCTTTTTACCTTCAATAATTATTAATTCATCGTATGGATATAATAAGGTACTTTCAACAAAATTTAGTTTTCCTTTATCGCATAAATAACAGGAGTCGAATTCTTTTTCCTTATCTACTTTATATATTTTCATTTCTTTTGCTCCTTTCAATTTTAAAAGAATAAGAACCTTTTCAGGCTCTTACTTTATAATATCGCAATTCTTTTCTATATTAGATAATCTCAATTTAAAACCTCTTCCCCATTTATCACTGACCATATATATAGGATTTTGGTCTTTTTCACTTAGATTACAAAATTTTGCTTTTAATTGATCCCCATTTCTAAAAGTGTATTTATTCCATCTATCAGTTTTTACTATAAGTTTTAAAGTTTTAGCTGTATTCTCTGGTAGTTTGGGTGTTACTCCTTTACCATTACAACCATAGCATACAGAACCATCGATCTGATTATATGAATATCTTCCAGTGCCTAAACATCTAGGACAAATTTGTTCGCCTTGTGCCAGTTCTTTTTTCATGGTTTCAACTCCTTAAATAAATCTCTTACTCTATATTATATAGAATTATAAACAAAATACAACTAATAAATTATAATTATTTTTCACTCATTCCTCCCCATAAAATGGGCATTTTAGGGAAAGAAAAAAGAGGTTTATTCAACCTCTATAATGTTTCGGCATATGCTTTCGCATCCTTCATTTTGTCAAAGGCTTTTATTAAATTATTGTTGTTGCCATATAGTTCATAAGCATTTTTTCGAGTAATAACTGAATTGTTTTTAATTCTAAATTGTTTATTATCACTGTAGTAATCGTTCCCAAAAGGACTACTAGATTTTTCTCTACTCCATTTCATATGTAATCAACTCCTTAAAAATAATTATACTCTATTTTAGCATTTTATTTTTTATATGTCTAGTATTAATTTATTATTTTAAACTTTATTCAATACCGATAAAACAAGAGTTTGAAATGTTTTACCGGAATGATAGTAATAGTGGAAATAGAATCTAATGATAAGGCCAGAATAGGGGATCTAAGCGGTTAGAATTGATAACTGGTACAATTTAACACAAATATAAAAACCGCTATATTTCAAGCGGTTTTTATATTATGTTTAATGCAGTATTCTAAGATTAATTCTTGTCTTATTTCCTCCATACTTTTTAAAATTGCTGAATGCTGCTTAGCAAATTCTGAAAATCCTAATTCCTTTTGTTGACTTCTGATTACTTCACGCTTTTCACATTCTGCAATATATCTAGGTTGTTTTTCTGCCCAGTCACAAGCAGGAATTTTTGTTTTTGTTTATTTCTGCTTTGCGTTTTGCTTTTTCCTTATCTGATTCCTTTTTGGCCTTTCTAGTTTGCTTATTAATTTCTTTAGCATCGAACCCCATTATCATACTAGCACATTCAGAACCATAATAATTTATTGAACCCGTTTCAGTGTCTTGGACTACAATGGTTTTCTTTAGTTCGATCCTACCGCAACGATCACATTCAAGATGTTCATCTGAGATACCCAAAACTATAAGCATGTTGAAAACCTCCTTAAAATTTAATATGTAATTATCTATAATTATAATGGATAGATAGCATCATGTCAAACTATTTTATTTTAAGTTTTAAGGCCCAGGAATAGAGATATAAGCGGTTAGATATAGGGATAGAGGGAAATTGTAGCAGGGAAAGAAAAAAGGAGCTTTGCAGCTCCTTAAGATCCCCATTGTGTATATTCTGTTAGTTCGCTCATTTCGAACTTTTCACCCATACATACTCCGAGACAATCGTTCGAATTATTGTAAATAAATATCATTGAGTGAGCTTCATTCGTTTTTAATACACAACCCTTTTTTACATCCTGATTTAGCATACAAATATATTCATCCTTAATTTTCATTAATCCTTTTTTAGTTTTGAATACTTTGTATAGTGTTTTAACAGCATCTTTCCACTGTCCTGATTGGTAAAATTGTATTCCGGTATCGACTAACATTTGAGTATGCTCATAGTTTTTACCTTTTAACTTCTCCAGTTTGTTTTTGAGTTCGGGATCAATAATTGCTAGATTCTCATTAAATTTATATTCCTCATCGACAAAGTTTATTGATTTTAAATAGTTAAATAGTTTGAGTTGGTCACATTGTTTTAACTCAATTATGACTTGTTGCGAGTAGTGAAAAATTACATTTGTTAGTCCTTCTGAGTAAAAAGCAGGACGTAATGAGTTAGTTTTTATCATTTTTTTAAGTTCAGTTAATTTGATCATATGTATTTTACCTTCTTTCTGATAACTTAATTTGAATTGATTACAATAAAAAACCTATGCTATAAATATAGCACAGGTTGAAAGTTTTTGCAATGGTATATTTTATTTTAGTGTTTATTAATCCTCCAGCAATCCAAGATCAATTACTTTATCGTCAGTAATAATGTTAGGTGTACCATTACTATCAACTGAGCATTCAAACCATTTTTCTGCAACATTGTCTGTTGTGAGGACTATAAAGGCATCGCCATTTTCATTTTGTAGAGTTGTGTGATATGTTGAATCTGATGGACTGTAGGTAGATTGTGTAGCGAGTGTTATCATTGTGTATGAGGGATCGGAGCCAGGAATTGTGGAGGGATTTGCTGAAGTTGTGAGGATAGAGGATGTTAGGAGAGTGAGGGAAAGGGTTAGGATAGATATTAATTTTAGGGATTTAAATAATTTTTTCATTTTGTTGGCCTTCTTTCTTTTTATGTAATTTGATATTGATTAGTATTTGATTTACTTCTATAGTATATAGATAGGATTATGTTTTGTAAAGTATTTTATATTATGTTTTCTAATGTTCCACGTGGAACAATTTTATATTTAGTTTGTGGTTCAATGGCTGAATGATAATAGATATAATAAACTTACTTACGTGCTGCCAGTGCTATGTATTTGTATAATTTGTATTATTAGTATGGTTCGCTCAACTCCTTTCTTTAAAATTTGTTTTGTATAATTGGGTAAAATTAATTATAGCATGATGGGAAATGTATGTCAACATTTATTTTATGGTTTGTTTTTGTCGTGATCGGGAATGGGAATATTAGAATTGAGTGATAATTATTAGGATTTGAGATTGTGGCTGAATGTGGTTTGATATGCGCTAGGATTGATTGTGAGAGGGTTTATGGTGTTAGTTGAGTATTATAGGGTAAAAGAAAAAGGACTTGTTTTAAGTCCTTAGTTGGTTGTATTTTATTTTATTTTATATATATCAAAAGCACTTATATTCCTTAAAATCTAATTCACATCTCGGACAATGCCAAAACGTTTGGTCTTTTATATTTGTTTCATTTTTGTTTGGCATTCTTGAGTAAGCACTGCAACCACAATCATCACAAGTAATTAATAAACCTCTACAAGTATCTGTTTTCATTTTATTCTCTCCTCTCCTTTATATTTATACTATGTAGTATTAAAACAAATTACAACCCTCTTCTAAATATCTATATGTAAGATCGGCATACATTTTTTTATCAATTCCCTGTTGCTCACAAAAGCATTTTTTACATAATAATTCTCTATTATCTTCTTCTACATTTTCATATCTACCAAATGTTTTATAGTTCATAGCAATCTCAGTAGGATTTAATTTCTTGCCACAACCACATTTCTTATTCCAAAATTTCCTTGCCATTGCTTCAGATATACCTTTGATCTCTGCTAACTGTTTTATTCTATCGTCTGTTAGAGAAAGATTGATTAATTCATATTCTTTACTGGTTCCTTGTTTCCACTTACCGTTCATCCATTCCTCCAATGACCATTTTAAGTGTTCTCTTACATGCCAAATCACATAATTCTTCTTTAATATCTCTAACCATCTCAACCATTGTTTCGGATAATTTTCTTCTATAAGCAAATCTACATAGTCACTTTGATATGGACAGATCAAGCATCCACACCTATTAAACCCAACATTATACTGATTATTATATTCTAATTGTTCCCTTAAAATATACAACCAAACTTCTTCATCTTTCCACTCCACTATAGGGGCCAAAGCTATCCAAGGTTTCGCTAAATTATCTTTCCCATGAAGTTTTGTCCTAAAATCTGAATTCATTACAAATTCATATTTCGCTCTTTTTGTTGACTCATATTTTCTTACCCCTGTAACCATAGTAATATTTTCTTTCTTATTATAATATTTATTAATTTGTCCTTCTTTATATGTGCTGCAACAATTTCTGACCATTGCAGAAGGAATAAAATAGTTTTTAACTTTTACAATCCACTGATAGAAACCAATCTGAGGATTTAATATATTTAATTTGTCTCTAGGTAATGTTTTAATATATTTATATGTATCTGCTGTGTCATTGCTTGTATTGGAGAAGTTTATTTCCCATTGGATATTCTTATATGCTTCTGGATAGCTTTGTTTTAATATTTTTAACGCTTCTAACCATATATTATATGTAACCGTTGAATCCTTGCCCCCCACTATGAGATATAACATATCTATAGTCTTGATGGGTTAGTATGTATTCAATAGTTTTATTAATGGATTTTTGTTTTAGTTGGATTAATTTATCATTATATAATTCAATTAATTCATTTAGTTTCTTTTGTTTATATTCTGTGAATAATTCAGAATTATCTTTAGTTATTTTTATTTCTTTATTACTTACTTTGAAAATATATAATGGTTTAGTGCAAGTGCAATCTAGATAAATTTTAGATCCATTACGCCAGCAATCAGAGGGAATTAATATTCCAGTCATTTTGTGTAAATATTGTCGCTCTTCTTCAAAAATAGGTTTAATAATTATTCATCTTCTTTCTTTTATTATTATTTTGTTATTTATTTAGAATAGGTATTAATTAAAATTGTTTATACAATCATATATTTCACCAACTCCTTAAATAATTATTTTTATTTACTATAGAATTATATTGTACCATTTATCTATGTGTTTTGTCAAATTTTATTTTTATATTTATTAAAATGAAAAGACATTGGATTTATGTCCAATGTCATGAACTGTTATAGTCAATCTGTTATACTGATTTTGGAAAGTCATGATCGGGAATTTTGAAAATATTATATAGATTTTAGAATATGAAATATTGTGCCAAGGTTTTGAAGTCTGAAAATGTTGTGAACCATATTCTGCTTTCTGTTATACAATTTTTCGGAATTCCTCGTGAACTAAATATGGTCTGCTGTTATAGTAAAATTGAGATAATTGGAAGGGATAATGTAAATCTATTCATAAAGATTGAAGGTCTGTATATAATTGAATTGATGCAAACAAAAGGGAATTAACCCTAGAGTATGTCTAGGGTTAAACTTTATGCTATTCTTATTAATTCCCATTCTCTAGCGATTTCAGGATTTAAAATAGTCTCAGTGATGACCATATTGCCGGAATCTCCATAGACATGAATATGTTTAGTATTGAGTTGAATATGGCGCGGATTCTTGCAATAATATACATGGTTTTTTGTCATGGTATTATCATTTAGTTTGTTATATAAGTCAGTCTCATTAGCACGAGTAAATAGACTAGGGCCATCTTGGAATAGGTCTAAATAAGATAATGACTTAGATATAAATGAACTATCGAAGTCAAAAGCAGCAAGGAAATTATTTAGAAGGTCATAATTAGAATGATGAATATCTACTCCTGAATATGAGGTATCCATGTCTATTAAGTATAGTTTATCTCGATAATACAGCCATTGTAAACAGTCTGAGTAATAGATATTGAGGGCTTGTAGTGTGCTTATTTGCTCTAGCATAAAGGGAATATTTTTAGATATGATAGAGTGCATATGTTCACGGTCAGACCTTGGAATCGTATCAATAGATATTACATGGTCGTATGGCATTGTAATATAATAGGTATCATTGTACATTACGGTATTTATAGGTAAATTAGTTGAGCCGTGAAGCATCTTCAGGTAAGTAAATTCTGATTGCGTGTACTCCTTATGGAATGTTTTAGTAGTGCGGTCAATAAAGGTTTTTTTATTGCCTTTCATATAATTCACCAGTCCTTTTTAAAAATTTTTAAAATAGAGTTTATACTCTAGAAAATACACTAACATTTTATATCTTGCTAGTGTACTATAAGAGCATAAACTTTATTAGTATTTTTCAATGCTAATTAGTTTGCATTCAGGAGCATAAGAGTAAAAGTCTAGTTTAGCAGATTTCTTGTTTTGAGCTGTTTCAATGGATGTACATGTTTCATTGTAGCAATTGATAAAAGTCAGTTTGAATTGTCTCATTTTAATACACTCTCCTTAAATTTAGTTTAAGCAATCTTAGTAACTTCACAATTGAGTAAGTCAAGTTTGATGGAATTGGAATCGTCAATGTTGTTGTAAAAGTCAAAAGCTTCCTGCTCAGATTCAAAGGTGTAAGATAATTGAATGTTACCTGTAAACATGTAAAGCTGTTGTCCTTTGTAAGACTTCACAGTGAGATACATAGGATAACCGGAAGCGTTGAGTTTAGAATAAGCATAGAGGGATTTAACTAATTTAGTAGACTTTTTCATATAATTAACCTTCTTTCATATAATCTATTCACTATGTATATTATAACATTTATATAAAAGGAAGTCGATTGAATAACATTATTTTTGCATTTATATGGCATGTATTTCTAAGTATTGATGATATGAATTTATTATTGTGATATATCAAATTTATATGATGGATTATAGCAGACTGTATTAATACAGATTGAATTATCGTGTTACTGTTTTATACTAGCAAATAGTATGCCATCGTAAAATAGGATATAAATTAATAAATAATATTATACGGTTTGAGAAGTTCAGAAAGGGTGTTACAAGCGGTTTATGGTTTCGAGATATATGTAAGTATGTAAAATATTATTTTAGGGTTGTTACGATATGTTGAATATTATACCTTACATGGGTATGGTAGTTTTTTGATGGATTTATACCCCTTAAGGGTATAAGATGGTTATTAGCATGTTTGTATATTAGCGTATTAGTATATGATAGATTCATAATATTGTTTAGCATGGTCTGATCAGGAGAGAAATAAGTATATGATAGATTTGTAATATTCTAATATAGTTATATTATGATAATGAATTGTGTATGATTGTGAATCCTTTAGTTAATTGAAGTGTTAAAGTGTTAAAGTAATAATATGATCATATGCTGAATTGCTAATATAGTAATAGGTTAATATTGTGATGTTGTAAAGTGTTCAATGATTCCGTCCATGTTATAACCTTCGATTGCCACGAGTCAATTCTAGGCATAGCAGCACTTTATTCTATTATTTACAATAGTTCTTAGTTTTAAAAAATTTTTAAAATGGATTGGCGAATATTTATTCCCGATTCCAGGGCATTAGCCTCATATCATTCAGGCCCATAAATTTCTCAAAACATCCCTTCTAACCTCTCCAAATTCATTCCGAGACATAACATAAGGCCCAATAATCCTCCAATGTGACACATTCCCATTGTGTCACATTCATATAATTCAACAAATCCTTTATTCATGCGCCTTTCAGAGTTCGGCAGGTAATCGGCCCATAGTATTTTTAGTTTGTCATAGGCAAAACTGATAGACAAAAGTGATTAATTATAACAATTACATTTAACAAATCGCTGTAACCCTAGTGGTGGGCGTACTTTTACAAATTCCAGTTATTTCCATTCGACAGGATTCGACACAGTACATCTAGGCTTAGACTAATGCCACTATCGAACACGACTCAATCACAAATATTATAAAATGTCAATAGTTATTTAAAATAAATTTTATAAAATTATAAATCATACTTCCATAAATTTGTCAATACTAAAATTACAAAAATCCAAAATAATTTTCATCTCATAAAATTTCAATCCAAAATCCAACCCAATTTCCCCCTTCGTTCTCACATCGCAAAAACATAATCAACACAACAATTTCCAACTTAATAATTCCTAAAATTTCATTCATATATTCACTCAAAAGTCAAATAAATTTAACAAAATAAATCATAAAATATATCCATTCTATCTAATAATCCCACAATAATTATCAATCTCAAAACATCAAATTTCCAAAATTCATTTCAATCCAATCGAACAAATTACCAAAACAATAATCACAATAAATGCATCTATAAAATCAAAATATCCATCTACATAAAACCTCCATAAAATTACTACAAATCCTTATACAACAGCACTTATATCTATTATACTATATCCATTCCTATATACGGGGGGTATGCTTTACAACTCAAGTCGAATCAATTATACCATATATGCGACACTCTAAAAATTGGTGAAAATATTTTAATAGCATTTTGAATAATTAATTTTTTAAATACTAAAATAATTATTTGCAATTAAATCCTATATGTGTTACAATATTCACAGGTACAAATCTGTTGAAAATCAGTATCTAGAAAGGAGTAACAAAAATATATGAATAAATCTAAACAAAATAATCTTAACCAATTTTCTAACTATAAATCACAACTCAAATCCATACCAAACATTTATCCCATAGTTCAATCCTTCAATTACATCCTAAACAACATATTCTGTACATATTCATTTCCAAAAGGTAAAACTAAATGGATGGAAATAAGCTCAACAATTCCTAACCCATTCAGACAAAATATATCTATAGAAATATATCATGTAGAATCAGGTCATGGAATTAATCAAGCAAGATTAGCAGTAAAGAGTGAAATGGAAAAGTATATTGAGTATTTGATTAAGATGGATTGTAATTGTAATTAATAAATTCTTTTACAAATATAAAAATAAATGTTTGACATGGTTCTAATAATATGTTATAATTATCTAGGAGGTATAATTATAACATAAATTCAGAAAGGAGAGAAATATATTGATAATACAAATCATTCTATTACATATACTATTACAGATACAAATTAATATTGTTGCTAGTGGTTTTACATAAGTACAAAAATAAAATTATTATTCTGCGTAGCATAAAATATTAATTGAGATGAACTTGTGAAGAACAATTAATATTTTCGTTCCCTTATCCAATAAATCAAATTATAAATATCAAATAATTGGAGGACTTTGAAATGAGCGATCAAAATAATAACCAGTTTATCTATATCTATAATCTTACACAGGCAGAATTCTATTTTAATAAAGGTATTGCTCCAGCAAGGGTAGGATTAAGTAGTCAGAAAAATGTATTTGTACAATTTTTTAGAAATAATGAATTGAGAATTGCATTTGATGAATGGTGTACAAGAAAATAGTATAGATTGAATGTGAACGTGAAAGGAATAAACATGAGAGAAATTAATTTAATCAAAGACCTAAATTATAATTACAAATATAAAATATTAAATCAGCAAAATAACAAACTCTTACTCGATGGAGACAACAGACTAAATGAAGTAATTAAATTATCAAAGGAAGTTTATACAGCAAATGAAATAGTAACTATTACTCCTGAATTAGAATTAATCTCCACTGATATAACAAATAACTTTATCAATACATTTGAATCAAGAGGAGGATTGACTACTGAACAAATTAATTTTGCTAATGAAACATCTAAAGTAATATTTGGTGAATTAATAGAAGATATAATTACTGTAATACCAGCTCCATGTGGTTTTGGTAAGTCATCAATTACATCTGAAATATTACAAAAGATAATTTCTCTACATATTAATAAAGAATCTACTGATGGAATAATAATTGTAACTGATAGATTAGAAAGTTTAAGAAATACAGTAGAATATCTAAAACAAGTTAATTTAGATGGATATACATACATATTAGAAGGATGGAATAAAGATATTTGCATTAACAAAAAGATTAAACAATCTGATGCTAAAGTTTGCACTCCTAATAATTGTAATTTCTTTTCTAAGTGTAAAATAAGTAAACAACAAAAAGAACAAGAAAAATTCCCTATATTATTAATTACCAATGCTAGATTAAGAGAATGTGCAGATAGTATTATTAAATATAGGGAGTGGGAGAATGGGAAAAGAACAATATTACTTATTGATGAGCGTCCAGATGTTTTAGATGTTGTAAAAGTAAGTAAGGAATTACTAAACAAAATATCTACAACATTGAGTAAATTAAGTTATGATACCACTGAAGATAAAACTACATTG
>Ga0209728_1002145_pt1 | contig 10393 bp, 8 predicted proteins | sample RifGroD1_FD_183997 | JGI IMG/M metagenome (GOLD analysis project Ga0209728, IMG submission 183997) | Groundwater microbial communities from Rifle, Colorado, USA - Groundwater D1 (SPAdes) (version 2) | ecosystem: Environmental > Aquatic > Deep subsurface > Groundwater | place: Rifle, Colorado... | reverse complement strand
GACTTTTTGTAGGAATTTCAATGACAACCGGTGGGGCCGCCTGGGACAATGCCAAAAAATATATTGAGTCGGGTAAATTTGGCGGAAAGGGAAGTGATGCTCATAAAGCCGCCGTTACGGGTGACACGGTGGGGGATCCCTATAAAGATACGGCCGGACCGGCCCTGAACCCAATGATTAAAATTGTAAACATTATTGCCCTACTTATTGCACCCTTCTTGATTTAGATACTATACTGGTAGTATAGCTGTGAAGATTTTTTCGTCTGCCCTAATTCTAATAGGTCTTGCCATAATACTTTTTCTCTTCGGACCCGTTATCAAGCAGGAAGTGGATTACACTTTTAACCAGCTTACCGGAGTTCAGTATTCAGTTGATACAACCGTTGCCTGGAGTTCCCAAAGACCGATTTATCCTCCCAACACCGATTTTTCAATAATTATTCCTAAAATAAATGCGGTTGCCCCAATTGTTGACAAAGTTGATCCGTCAAACTCTATCCAATATCTCAAAGCTTTAAAAGAAGGAGTCGCTCACGCAGACGGTACTGCATACCCCGGAGAAATTGGGAACATGTATCTTTTTGCCCACTCCACGGATGCTTTTTATAATGTAGGCAAATATAACGCGGTGTTCTTTCTAATCGGACATCTTGTTCCGGGGGACGAAATAGATGTTTATTATCGGGGGAAATTAACTAAATACGTAGTTTATGATAAAAGGGTTGTTGATCCGGAAGATACGCAGTATTTAGGAACTTTGATCGAAGGAGAAAAAACTTTAACACTCCAAACCTGCTATCCACCCGGAACTACAATAAAAAGACTTGTAGTTCTAGCAAAATTGCAAGATTTAAAGCAATAATATTGACATCTGCAAATCTGATAGTATACTCGGAAATTAGATGAAGAAATTAATATCTTTCATCGCTACTTCTGCCATTCTTCTGAACTCTCTTGTTGCCCCTTTGTCTATTTTAGCCCAAGAAACACCAGCACCCGAACCGACTCCTACAGATTCAGCTTCAATCACAACTCTGGAAACCTTTGAAAGTGCACCCGTGACAACACCAAGTGATATTGCATCACCAACACCTGAAATTCCTCTTGCGACTGACACCCCAACTGTTGTTCCCAGTGATACACCAACCGTAACCCTGACACCGGAGGGAAGTCCCACAACTCCCGGCCCACCGGAGGTAAGTCCAACTCCCAGACCCGAAGCACCAGTTGAGCAAGGGATGTTAACCGAAACACTAATAGAAAACATAGATTTATCTGGAATCACGGGATTAAACTCAAACGTCTTAAACTCCGGTAGTATTACAACCGACAAACCCGACTACTCTCCAACCAGCATAGTACTCATTACAGGAAGTGGGTTTATTGCAAACAAAACCTACACCATAAATATAGTATCTGCTGATGAACCACCCTCTGATTTTACTGATCAAGTAAAAGCCGACGACTCGGGCAATATCAGCTATGCATACCAGTTGGATGGAAATTACCGACCTAACTACACCGCATATATTAAAAATGGGGAAGTGGTTGTTGCGACAACTGCTTTTACAGATTCTGTAGTTGCTTATTCGCAATGTGCAAATGACACTGGAAACGGCTATTCTAGCGGCGGAAAGTCTGGTTGTGATTGGATAAATGGAAACTTACAATCAAATAATTCTGCGTATTATGAAGGCGATGCCACTCCACAAAGATTACAACTAACTGGGTTAACAAATGGCACACACACTTTTAAGATTAAATATGGTACAACCAAAGGTGGAAAACATGCATATGATTTTATTACGGATGATACCTATACTGAAAACTGGATAACTAATGCTGATTTTTGCGAAGACTTAGGTAATTTTGCAAGTTGTTCAACTTTGACACCTAATCTTTCCCCACTGATACCAACAGATCCTTCTGCTGGTGGTTTTGATACTGCACAAGCAAATAGACATTTTAAAATTCGAAATGGCACGATTACTTCGGTCGGTGTTCCTACATTAGCAAGTGGTTCTTATGCTGGAGACAGTGAAACTACAATCCTTATAACATTTAATGTCGATACTAGCACCTGTCTGGATAAGCCAACAACCGGACCAAATGCTAATACGTGTCCTGTCTTGATAACGTGGGGGGCGCATGTGTCTAAACAATCCGACTGGGGAGGCGGGAATTCTGCCGTAAACATAAGCGGATCGCCTTATCATGTATCACTTGAAGAAGAGGACGGCACATCTGCAGGAAGTCGCGATAATCAAATGCAGGCAGGTGCTATCAAGGGCTCAATTAGTTTAAATAAGGTGACTAGTCCCTCCGGAGATCCAACCTCTTTCTCATTCACCACCTCTGGGTTCTCAACAAACACTACTCCGAGTTTAACAGACACTAGTTCGCCAATTGTATGGGACAATCTTGAAAATAGTACAAAAGAGAACAGTCCTCCGTCTGCCAACAAAACATACACCATCATCGAAACAGTTCCTGGAGCTTGGTTGTTGACATCGAAAAGTTGTACTGGAGGAATCACCACCACAATAACACAAATCACAAATGGGATATCTATAGTTCTTGGTAACGGTGAGAATATTGTCTGTACTTTTACCAACACTCTCCAACAAGGAACAATTGAGCTACAAAAAGTTTGGTCGGGAACTGCAGGTCAAACAACACTTAAAATTGGAACTACGCTTGGTGGATCTGAGATAGACAGTCAGTTAACCGACCTAAACGGAACTGTACCCCTCACCACAGGACCAAATAGCGTTAACCAGGGCATATATTATTTGTCCGAAAGCGGAGGATTGGACAATTACTTAGCGTCTCCTCTTTCCTGTTTCAACGATTTAAACAATAATGGGAATAATGACAGTGAACCTTCAGTGACAGTCGGTGCAGATGATAGCGTAAACGTTGCTCCCAATAATCATGTAATCTGTTCTTACACAAACACCCGTAAACAAGGAACCATAATTGTTAAAAAAGTAATGGTAGGAGGCGTTGGCACCTTTAACTTTACTGGTACACCATCCGGATCAATCAACGCTAATGAAGGAACAGTTCAAGCAACAGTAGATACGGGCCAATACACTTCGATCGAGGGTTCAGATCCAACTGGTTGGAAATTAACCGATATATCATGTGACGATTCAAACAGTACTTTCGATAAGAACGCAAGATCAGCCACTTTCAATGTCGAGTACAACGAAACGGTAACTTGTACATTCACAAATACTAAACAGCCATTACTAACAGTCACTAAAAACTTGGTTCCTTCAAACGACCCGGGCTTATTTGACCTGCAAATTGATAATACAACTTATGTTACGAATGTCGGAAACGGTGGCACAACAGGAGCACAGATAGTAAACATTGGTGATCATAATGTCGGAGAACTGGCGGGCAACAATACTGATCTCGCTAATTACAATATAACTTATTCACCTAATTGTCTTGGAGGCTCAATTACGTTAAGTTCTGGTGATGATGAAACCTGTACAATTACAAACACCAGAAAGACGGGTAATGTTCTTATTGATAAAGTTGTGATTGGTGGGAGTGCGCTCGCTTCGGACTGGATCTTTACTGTTTTAAATGTGGCCGGGCAATACCATGACGGGGATCAGGTAAGTTTAAATACCGGTTCGTATACTATTAGCGAATCTACAAGCATCCTTGGTTATACTCTTACATCGGTCGGGGGAATTTGTTCAAACATGAGTACCCCAAGCGCCACACTTACAGTTGGTGAGCAGGGTGGAACCTGTATATTTACAAACACTCGCGATAAGGGAAGCGTAAAGGTTAATAAAGAGTTGGACTCCGATGCTAATGGCACCTATGAATTAGGCAATAGTGACGCAAATACCTTAGGGTTTGCGTGGATACTCGACTCGGACACTAATAATGCAATGGGTATTACCATAGGTAATGTAGAAACAACCGTCGGTTCAACCACTCATTCTATAAATGAATACAACCCCGGTGATTACCATTTTACCGGTTGGTATACAAACGGTAGTCGATATAGTTGTACAACTCCGGAGGGTACTAATCTTCCAGTAAACATAAGTGTAGGCAAGGGTCAGCTAACTGAGATCACATTTTGTAATGCCCGAGATACAGGAACAATTGAAATTATCAAAAACACAATCGGTGGAAACGGCACATTCGGCTTCACAATCAGTGGAGAAACAGGTTCAACGCCCAATATAACCACAACCGGGGGAACCAATACAACTGGACAGGAAACTGTGGTTACCGGAATTTACTCGGTGTCCGAATCAAATATTCCAACTGGATGGAATCCAACCTCATCATCGTGCACCGACGGAGAGATCCAATTTGCGCCAACAGATTTTACAATCGAATCAGGTGATCACATTGTCTGCACTTTTACCAACACCAAATATGGCTACATGCAGGGCAGAAAATACATCGATACTAACTTGAATGGAGAGCTTGAACAAACGGAGACATTTTTGGATGATTGGACGATAAATCTATACGATGAAGAATGGCAACCAATAACCACACAGTTAACTGGAAATGACGGACTATTGGAAGGTCAATACCGTTTTGGTAATTTATTGCCCGGCACATACTACGTCTGCGAAGCTTCGCGAACCGGCTGGCAACAAACAGGGCCAATGCTCGGAAGCCATCCGGTAGATTACAACAATAACCAAGTAAATGGGAGTACCGCCGTACAAAATGGATCTGGAGCACAAGATGAGGCGTCAACTTGTTGGCAATCAAATATAAGTGGTGACGAGTTCGGTTGGCTTGGCTTTGGAAATATTCAACAGGGGCATATTATCATTGATAAAGTAACAGACCCCGTGGAAGATCCACAGGTATTTACATTTAATCCTAGCTGGAGCGAGAGCAACTTTAATCTTACGGATCAGGGCGACCCAGTAGACAGTGGCCCACTTGCACCCGGAGTATACTCTGTAAGTGAATCAAAACAGGACGGTTGGAGTTTAACTGGTGCAACCTGTGATGACCAAAGTCCGGTCAATGCAATCAGTCTGCAACCAGGAGAAACAATAACTTGCACATTTAGTAATCTAAAACTTGACCCCAATATCACCGTCACCAAATCAAATGATAAAAGTGGGGGAACAACGGCCGGTTCCACTGTTACCTACACACTCACTGTCAAAAATGATGGAAATATTGATCTACAGGGAGTTGATGTTATAGACATCCTTCCCGGAGGGTTCAGTTTTGTTGCAGGCTCAACAACTGGCACTGCGGCAGTTCCTACAGTTTCCGGAAGCGTTATAACTTGGAGTAATGTAGGAGGTTTGGCAGTCGGAGCATCGTTCATCCTGACTTATCAGACAACTGTCTCCACAGATTCCACAAATGGACTTTACACCAACTTTGCCACATGCAACTCATATTACTACGGCGGGGATGAGGAACAAACCTCTGTTCCCTGTAACACTGCCAACTCCACGGTTTCGATAGGCAGTGTACTTGGCTACGGCGGAAACTTGCAAGGACAGGTTTTGGGAGCATCAACCGAACTTCCCGCAACAGGAAGCCCGACCTTGGTTTTGATTGTTGCTCTTGTAATGCTTGCAACCGGACTTTTCTTGAATGGATTTACAAAAAGAGAGGAAATAAAACCCAGAAAACATGTCAAAAAATAAATTTACAACATCATTAATTCTTGGCTTATTGATGCTTTTCGGGGTTGTCATTCCGGCAAAGGCAAGTGTTTTGGCCATTCAAACATTGCCATCATACATAAATATAAGAGACTTTAAACTCTCCTGTACAAGTGATGCTTCCTCGGTTACATTTTCCGTCAGTAAGAATGGGGGCTCTCCGGTTAATTTTGCGACACTAAATCCGATGACCACCCCATGCCAAGTACAGGTAACCTCTGCTCAAATTGATGAAGAAGCAACATACACATTTACAGTTACAGATGGTTCTCTATCACGCTCAACTTCAACTATCTTTGACAATTCCGGACCGTCTCCGGTTTCAGGCTATTACAAAGACGGGCTTTCCGACGGGTACAGGCTTCATTACCATACACCGAGCGATTCCGATTTTGACAAAGTAATAATCTATAGGGGAGATGCTCCTGATTTTTCGGCCGACAGCTCTCATGAAATAGCCACTGTCAATTCCTCGCCAAATTCCGATATGACGTATGAAGATCATTTTGGAATGGTTGCCGGAAAAACTTACTACTATTACATTAGAGCTCTTGACCACGCAGGGAACTCCTCACCTCTCACTGGAGACGGGGGAGTAACCACAGTTATAACTCCTACACCCGGTACGGTCCTTTCAGGAACAAATGTCATAATTCTTCCCGGACAAGAAGGAACGGGAAGTGTACTTGGTACAGAGGCCACCGCAAGCCCAACACCCGAGTTAGGCAGCCCTCAACCGGATCAGGGAGGAGTTGTTAACCAAATTAACCAGTTTGCCAACCAAACCCCGAATCCCATTAAATGGATTCTGACCCACAAAAAGATCTCAATTGGGATTGCACTGATCCTTTTTGGCATTGCCTATTACCTCTATCGCATGAGCAAGAAAAACAAATAACGGTGTAATTATGGGGCAGATGATTTACGAATATATTAATTGTATTTTTGTAAGTGGTTTTGTAAACCGCCTCTAAAGGGCGGTTTTTTTGTGGCTTTCGCACTTGCACCATAGGTGCCTAAAAACCGGTGTTAGGGGGAGGTGAGAAAATTGAAAAAAATATTAGCAAGTTTAGCAATGATTGCTATTGTTAGTTCAACCACAGTTGGTGCAACCAAAGCTTATTTCTCAGACGACGGAACAAGTTACAACAACACTTTTTCGACTGGGATTTTAGATCTTCAACTTGCAGATGGAGATGAAGGCTGGTCAAATAATGTAAATGGAACGTGGAGTTCACCAGCAAATTGGAAACCAGGAGATGAAGTAAAAACTTCGATATATTTAAGAAATGTTGGAACTGTTCCCGCGGAGGCAGTATATGCTTATTGGCATAATCTCCAAGGTAATACTGGGGTGGCAAATTTTATTGAGGTTACTTGGCTTTCGGACTCGACCGGTATTGGAACAAATAGTATTGGTCCGTTTGTAACTGCCTACGATGCCAATGGCGATACTAAGTTGTCGTTAGCTGAACTGGTGAATGGACTGTCGCATTACAATGGACCCAGTACGCCGGATCCTTTCCAAGCCAGATTCTATGCTGATTTCGAAGAAACCTATATACATCCCGTACTACCATACAACGGGGGGGTATTCGAAATTCTTCTTGGTTACAAATTTATGGAGAGTGCGGGTAACGATTTACAAGGACAAAGCGTGTCATTTGACTTAACGTTACAAGCAGCACAACATCACTACACGCCATAAGTGGTAGTTTGATGTCTTTTACTCCCCATAATTAACTGTTGTGGGGGGTAAAAAGATATTAATCAAATTATGAAAGCAATTATTAAAATAATTTATTGGTTAGTGGTAATTTTATTACTTCTGATTGCTACGATGGTTGCTGTAAGTTCGTTGAACATTCCTGGTGGCATAAAGCTGTTTACTGTACAGAGCGGCTCGATGGAGCCAACAATCCGAAAGGAAAGTCTGATAATTTCGAGGCCATTTACGACATATTCAACAGGGGAAATTGTCACGTTTAAATCAGAAAGCGACAGGCAAAACAAAAACCCAAAAATTACAACAACTCACCGAATTTACAAAGTTGAATTGATTAATAATAAATTAGTTTTTACTACGAAAGGGGATGCTAACAAAAGTGCAGATGCAGGAACAATAGACGAAGGTTTGATTATTGGTAAAGAGATTTTTTCTATTCCTCTGCTGGGTTACCCAATTTCTTTTGCTAAGACAAAAGAGGGTTTAATAATTTTAATTGTTATTCCGGCAACAATAATTATTTACAGTGAGCTTATAAATATTAAAAATGAAGCTCAAAGGTTACTAAGAGAAAGAAAGAAAAAATTAACAGTTACAGAAAAAATCGAAGTTGAGATAGGAGAGGGAGAAATAAAAGTAGAAAAAGGTTTTAAAAAGTTCTGGAATAGAATTAAACGAATATTTAATAAATGAAAATTAGAATACTTTTAGCAACTATTTTCATCATAATTTTTGGGATTATTCAAGTCGGTTCAACTAATTCTTTCTTTTTGGATGAAGCTACATCCTTTAATAATTCGATGACTGCTGGTTTTTGGACGCCCACCCCTTCGGAAAAAATCACGATTTGCCATGTAGCCGGAAGAAACGATGACGCCGCAAATTATATTACCTTAGAAATTTCACCCCAAGCTCTTAATGGCCATTTTTATGAAAATGGGACTCCAAAAGCAGGACATGAAGAAGATTATTTGGGACCATGCAATTCTTCCGAAACACAGGTGGCGGGTGAGTCAACGGTGCTCCCGATCATAGAACCAACAGAAACTCCAATATCCATCCCCGAATTACCTTCACCTACGCCAACTGAAACCCCAACTCAAGAACCAACCCCTGGAAATTAAATTGCAGGGGAGAGTGAAAGCCGCCCCTGCTTTTTTATGTTAATTCATCATTGACAGAGGTCAAGAAATTAAAGTATATTGCCCATTAGCATGTCTGCTGAAACTGACAAATTTCAGTCCCGGTCTTCAGAATCCATATTCTTCAAAGTAGCAGACCTCGCAGCAACAGTCACCGAAAATATAGACAGGCATATTGATATTGAAAGAAGTAAATTCGAATACGTAAATCTTAATAGGTTTACACATTTCAGGGAAACCGGTAAAGCAGAAGGAAATCTACTCAAAATTCAGCTTAATTTGCCCCATTTTGAAGAGTTTACGGATGTCGCTAAACCTAAAATATTTGTCATCGGAACACCGGAGAATGAAGCAGTATCTTTAGGGAGATTGGCACTCGATGAAAATGATGAACTGTCTTTTCAGCTCTCCAGGTTCCACTACGGACATGCCGCCCTGGAGGATATGTCTATCGGTATGAATCAGGCCCTGTATGTGGGAGAAATTGGGGATTTGTTTACACTGAATAATCCCGAGAAAGATTCTTTCATTATTCACATCACAAGGGAAGGTCCCATGATAAGGTTCGAGTCCTCCATATACAATTTTTTAAGAAAAGATATTCCGTATACCTCCGCACACAGTAAACACGTCAAGGTGGAAGATCCCGGCAATAAGTTCGGCAGGATTGCCGATGTTTGTGATATTAATTTTGAAGGATTAATTCCTTCTGAGGCAAGGCTCATTACAATTTGTGATAATACAGCCTCCGGAATGCAGCACGTAGCGGTATTGGATAAAACAATAGAGTACATAGAAAAAAACAACGGGGAACACGATATCAAAACATTACTCATCATTTCTCCGCTTTTAACGGCATATGGGGCAACGACTATTTCGTATGCCGCCGCTTCTTACGGAATCAGGACTGTTTTTGCCTGCTCAGGGCACCTTTTGGGTTGTATCGGGCCGGAAAGATATTATTCGCCAATACTTAACAATAAAAATCTCTCTGCCAGTCCACAGCTTTTAAATGTCAACGCTTTCATACACCACGGACATACCGAGGAGAGATGTGCGAGAGGAAACTGGACATCCACATTTAGCGCAAAGGATTATGCCTTACTAACATCCGATGATGAACTCGGGAGGTTGGGTACTTCGAATGCCGAGCTTATGGCCCAAGGAAGCCGGATCGGTCCAAGTGCTTTAAAAGATATGAATATTAATCCTCTTGATTTGATTCCTTATTCAACGCTCGATGAAGCGCGGGAACGGGGTATCCTTAAATCCCTATCCCACAAAGTAGCCACAGACTTTTGGGCTATCCTGTAGTATTTGAATACTGCCTGTTTTCTTGGTATAATAATGGCCTGAGAAGCTGGCTAGCTATTTAACAAACAAGGAGAGTCTGAAATGAAAAAGATGCGGATTTTTGTGGTTTTTGTTTTCGTTCTGGTCATGATTGCCATGACCACACCAATGGCTGTCCACGCCAATTTGGATGACTATCTGAATAACCCCGGTCGCCAACAGGCCACTGAAGTTAGTGCCCAGTGTGGTACCGGAGCTGGTTCGGGTTCGTTCCAATACTTTGGCCAGGATTACAATATGGGGATCAATTATGATCCGAGCGATCCAGGCGCAAATGGGTACCAAACCGGACTGAACAATTCAGCCGTTTGTGGCAACAGATAGGAAAATATTTCCACAAACAACCATTAACACCTAAACAAAAAAACAGAGATTTGAAGGCCTAAAAACCATCAAATTAAAGCCAGCCAGCTTCTCTGTTTTTCCTTCAAGTACTCCTTGTTATTTACCCCCGCTTGCACTAGAATGATTTGAGGCTGTAAT
>Ga0209728_1002144_pt1 | contig 10395 bp, 22 predicted proteins | sample RifGroD1_FD_183997 | JGI IMG/M metagenome (GOLD analysis project Ga0209728, IMG submission 183997) | Groundwater microbial communities from Rifle, Colorado, USA - Groundwater D1 (SPAdes) (version 2) | ecosystem: Environmental > Aquatic > Deep subsurface > Groundwater | place: Rifle, Colorado... | reverse complement strand
TTATAGCAAAAATGAGATATTTACTTACCAATTTATGTTCCTTAATTTTTACATGGCATAATACAATTTGTAATAATTATTTCTGCATTTATGTATTATACCATGTATCCATAAGTTACACAAATTATGCTGCAATTGATACTAGTACTACTTTTGATAATGGCATTATTTTAGTATCTTCTGGATCTAATAATGATTTAATTTCAGCGTATGGAATTGCGTCTAGATTAGAATAATAACATATGTGGATAATTTCACCGTAATATTTACCATAGACTACTTTTTTACCAAGGTATAGTTCGTTAAGTTGAGTATCGGATAAAATTTCTACATTTTTTGGACTCATGGTTGAATCACTCCTTAATATTTATTTTTTAGTTTGGTTAGATGATTTAGTGTATGTAAGATTACTTAGAAATATGATTGATAAATTTATCGAACGCATCCATTGTAAATGGTACTTGAGGATATGCTTCACAAAAAGTTCTAAATTCCTTGAGTAATTTCAGGTTAACTCCTGCCATTGTTATTACCTCCTTTAATTTTATTTTGGTATTTCAAGAATTCATATTGATAATTTATTCAATAATATTGTCCCATCCCCTGTCAACTAAATTCCTATAAGCAGAATACTTTTCAATGATTGGATAAAATTCAGGATAAGTAGAAACAAATTCTAGTAATTTTTTGGCATCTTCTATACTACGATTGATATCTTTAGAGCAGTATGCACTATAATTAATTCGTGAAAAGTCAATACTAATTTGTTGAAATTTTAGTTCATTAGAAAGATTAGTATATTTCTCAGTTAATTCAATTCCCATATTTTCAGGAAACAGGCTCCGCACATAGGAATCGACTTTTGCATCAAAATTAATTCTAGTATCAAAGTTTTCAGTTCTAGGTATTCTGAAATTAGTACCATTGATGGAAAGTGTTTTACCATTGAATTTAACTTCTGCGTTGATTTCTAGTGTTGCAAACCATTCTTTGACTTGACTTATAGTTTTACTCATAATATGTATTCCCTCTTTCATTTGTTTCATATTTGATCAAAGTCTTTTAAACTCTCCAAGCTCTGCAATTGTTATGCTTTGCTGTTATTGCTAATTTGGAGGTTTTAAAAGGGCTTTGATGCCCTAACGAGTCATATCTCTAACCCTAAAATATTCCTTTGCTTCTTCTACGGTATCTGCTTTTATTTTGCCAATGATTTTGTTTTGCTTTGCCCAGTTTTCATTGTCTGATAATCTAATGTCTACGCAATAACTTCCCATATGAACTATTTCAGCCACCAGATAGAAAGTTTTTGATCCATTAGTTTTACCTGTTTTTAACATTTGATTTTCCTCCTTATTCAATTAAATTATTGATTCGTGGGGATTTAGAAATTGATTTTAGTATCATGTTTAGCCAAATTTATCTTCATTTCCAAATCTTTCTTTTGGGATTCATAGAATTTCATAACTTCCTTAAAGTTTCCACGATCCATACCATCTAATTTAGTTCGAACTCTTTAGACCATTCAACAAGGGTTTGCATTCTTTGTAACAACATTTCACCTTCAAAAATACTCATCAATATATTCCACTCCTTAATCAATTTTACCTCGAATCAATACACCATGATTGTTATAGAGATTATAAGTTTATGGTGTATTGAATCCAAATTCAATTAATTAAAATCTTAATAGTTTTTCAAGTTGCTCCCTAATGTATCCATCATTCATTCTACTATCTTCCGTTTCAAAGCTCCCATCTTCATTAATCCAGAACTCGATCATTCCACCTTGTCTGTAGTCAGGAACTTTACAAAGTGTCAATGAGCTTTCTTTTCTGATCAACATTGCTTTTCGCATCTTCTATTGCTTGTTTTTTAACTTCAGTCATTTCTCCAAAGATGCTTTTGAATTTATTATCCATTTTAATTCCTTCTTCCTTAAATTAAATTTACACCAGTGCATAATGTCCCATATATTCAATTGCTTGGTCAGATTCCACTAAATAGTCAAGAGCATGTTTTTCAGCATCTTTAGCATAATTTGATGTAAAAGAAGTATTTTTCTCGTAATGCTTAACTTTTACAGTTCCTAATGCATCGTGATAATCACACCACCCTTTATCACCATAAAAAGTTCGGTTATGGACGGCTGTTATTTCAGTATCAGTTAATTTAACAATCACAATAGTTTCGATTACTGCATCTTTTTCATCAGGATTTGCTCTAAAATCTGATAATATTTCACCAAAATTATGTTTAGACATGTTTTAATTCCCTCCTATAATTAATAAATAATATTTGATTAACAACACTATATCACGCTTGCGTGCATACGTCAATAAAATTTTACTCTTTTTTCTCCTTTTCATCTAAATATTTTTCAATAGCTTCTGCAGTAATTTGAGCAATAGAACGATTCACTTTTTGAACATAAGCGTCGAGACGTTGACGCAATTCTAATTCTAGTCTAGTGTTTAGGGATACTTGCATTGTGTGGCCTCCTTTGATGTAGTTTGGGTATTGAGTAATGTAATTATAGCATACGTGCGTGCGTTTTGAAAAGTCCATGTAATAAATATGACTTGCTGTTATACTAATTTTACCATTTAGTACCATAGATTGTAAGATTTAATTTATTTGACTAGAAGATCCTCAGAGTTAAAGAATTCAATTAATGCAGTTCTAAGCTTTTGAGCTTCAAAAGTGTTATGATTTGCCAGTGAAAGTTTAGTAAATAATTGTCCGGCAATCTCTTTAGTTGAAAGAACAGAAAACAATGATTGTTTAATTAATTCTGTTTGCTCATCATTTAAAGTCAAATTAATATACATGGTGTAACCCTCCTTAATTAATTAATTTAGGCTGAATACTTTTCCAGATACCATTTAGGCCACAATTTAGACATCCATCGTTTTCCTTCTTCTGCTACTTGTAGTCTGACTAAATTTACTTCTATTGCAATAGGTTTAGCATAGAATCTCATTGTATGACCGTTATAACCATCTGGAAGAGTTATAATTTTTCTTTCTGGTTCTACCGCTGAGCAAGTACAGTTATTATGTACACATAATTTAGTCATAATTTTAACCTTCTTTCTAGTCTATCATAATTCCTTGATAAACTCCAAACACCTGCAACCTATTGTTATGGCTGTTATATAGTTTGCAGGGTCTTAGGCATTATCAAATAATTATATCAGTCCTATTACTTCTAATTCTTCACCATGCTCTAAAAAGTGGTCAATTGCTTCTTGAAGCGTACAACCATTTGGATATTCTTGCGTAAGTATTTCGTTTCCCTTGCCTCCCCAAAATGCTTCCCTTGCTTTCTTTTCATATCTTATTAAAGCAGTCCATTCCATGCGATTTGTAAAATGGTCTTGAGCAACTTTAGCTTGACACATTCTAACAATCCAATCAGCGCAACCAGTTTGAATTTCTCCGTTATCTAATCTTACTCTAAAGTCTTCTAACCTTTTAAGAGTTTCAATAGTTTCAGTTTTAGGCATTTTAACGCGCTCCTTCTTCTAAACTATGCAAATAACATGCAGTAATAGAATCCTGAGAATCACAGAAACCCATACCATATCCACTTAATTTATTGCAAACATCTTCAAAGTCTTTTGTGTTAACTCTCCCTACTCGCTTAATCCTTTCTATTCCTAAATTGATATAGCCGATTCTTTCAGATTCTTTTTGTTCTGAGTGGTCAATTTCATAACCTAATAAATTACGTTCTTTAAGAGTTTTTAAGCAATCATTGACTGATTTATAACCCATTTCAAAAATATTAGTTTGATAAGGAGTACCAAAAGGAAAACCAATTTTATCATCTACATTATACTGAGTTAATTCACTTGTTTCAAAGTCAATAACTTTAATCTCATTCCAACCATGATTTTTATATTCTTTCACAAATGTTTTGATTGTCATAATATGTACCTCCTAGAATTTTATTAGAGCTTAAATGCTCTCCGCAACGCACTATAATAATTATATTTGAATTTAATATATTATAGCACGTTATAGAGAATAGTTAAACTGTTATAGATGAATTGTTATGCTGAATATTTATATAGATACCAGTCATCGTGATTTAATACGAAATTTCCTCCTCTATCTTTTTTTACCTGTTTTCTTTCTTGTTCTTCGCTAATAAAATTGTCTTTGATTGGTGTATGGTCTAATATTTCGATTCTTTGAATAGTTACAGATTTTTCTGTAGTTTTAACAACTTGATAAGCTCTATAAATACTATTGTCTGCTGGTCTGTGTTTGCAAACAATGTCACCAATTTTAAAAGGATTTTCTGCTTTTACTTCCTTAACTTCATTTGCTTCTAATATCTCTGCGATTGCTGCATATGGATCTGTTAATATTCCTCCGCTGGCTCCACCTTCTAGTATTTTAAACTGAATATTCTTTGGCCCTGTTGAAACAATTTCACATTTTCCCCACCTTTTAATATTGACAATGTAGCCTACTTTTATATTTTCCTTAGAAAACTGAACGCCACCGATATCTTTTAGACATTTTTCAAAAAACTCAAGTTTATCATATTCCCATTCATATTTTTCAAGCATATCATCTATTCTCTGTTCGATATAAATTTCTGTTAAAATTTCACCTGAACGATTTTTTAATTCTTCACCTTGTTGAATTTTATAAAGTGCTTCTTCATATTTAACTACAATATCCTGATATATTTTAACTTGTTTATTGCTCTCTTTAATTTTCCCAACAAGATAAACCTTGTTTTGTAATTTTGAATTATTTGCGGTAGCTCTTGCCGTAAAGGCACGCTCTTTATAATAATCGCTTTTTTGATATTCTTCAAAACCTTTTTCATATCGCGCCATTACCTTTGCTTTATGATTTCCAAATGCACGACTTCCCGAATGACCTGGGATAATTGGTTGTGTTAACCAAGACCAATCTTTTCGATATTTATTAAAATCGGCCTGGAAATTTTCTGCACGTTTTTCTGCATTTACAGAATATTGGTCGTAACGTTCTGCTCTGTTTTCTGCTTTTTTCGCTTTGCGTTCAAGTTGTTCAGCAAATGATAAGCGTTCGCCTTGTTTTTCTTCTTCGGTAAATCCTAGTTTTTTAGCTGTTTCAATTGCTCTCCATTGATTATTAACAGAACGAGATACCCAAGCTTTTGCAGTACCACTGAAAAGATATGAACTTTTTAACTCCTTTTTCAATTCGTCCGACAATGCAAGATAATCAGATTTTTCGAAGTGTAGCTCAATTTTACCAGTTTCAAGGTTTTTGATGTAATTTTTAGACATATGTATCACTCCTTAAATTTTGTTAGAGTCTTAAATACTCTCCAAGTCGTAATATTTATATTTACATTATATCACGACCTAGAGAATAATTAAAGCTTATAGAACAAGAAATAAAAAAATATTTACTTGCTCTATCATATAAAAGTTTGGTTTTATTCGCTTATAAATAAATCCACGATTCCTGCATATTCTGGATAATTCTTGCCGAACTCTTCAACGTGATAAGCTACATGATCATAATAGTAATTATCAATTTCTTCTGGTGATTTTACCTCTGGTTCAAATCCTAGTTTTTTAGCAATCTTAATATAAATATCGAATAGAATTTCTTGCTCCTCTCCACTAATGTTAATTTCCTTTTCATAGTATTCAGAATAAAAATCAATCATTTTTACACTCTCCTTTAATTTTGATAGTCTCGAATCAAGGCGAAGTCCTGTTATAATTGTTATATCACTTCGCCCTATTTCCATACAATCAAAATTAGATTTTATGCCACAATTCTTTCAAATATAACATAGTATTCATACTCATTGTCGCCAACTTTTTCATCTAGGGCAAATTCTAATTCGTTACCCTCTTCAGGTTCGTAGTCTAGGTATAAATTCTCAATCTCAATACCTAAAAACTTTTTCCAGTCCTTTTGATTGTGAATTTCGTTAATTTGCTCCTTTGTGGCATTTCTGAAAAATTCAATTATTTCTGCAATATCTTTCATTCTAAAAACACTCTCCTTCTATTCGGGAATTTTATCCCTGATAGGCCACAACTAAACTGTTATAGCCTATTTCGTCTTAATTTTCAAAGACTCAATCAGAGGGATTTTAATTCTGCTTTAATTTCTTTTACTTCCTGGACTGCCTCCCTATAATCGCCCTTAAGATCGTCAAGTTGCTCCTTTAGATCCTCAATTTCTTCCTTAATGCGTTTTACCTCTTCTTCTGCTGTTTCAAGTTCATCCTTTAGTTCTTCTTTTGTTTTTGCCATTATTAAAACTTCCTTTCATACAACAAATTGGAATTAACCGTGTTTAGAATACCATTCGCTTTGTGCGTGTCTGGCTTTTCTAAAGATAGCTGACATTCTTGCATCATTTTCAACTTCACCCTCAGTCAATCCTAGAGCCTCCAGTGTGGGTTCTACATCCCATGTTATGCAATATTCGTGATTTCCTAATTCGTAGTCAAACATATCATATAGAAATTGATCATCTTTCATTGCTTGCTTCATTTCTTCTTCATAAGTGCTAATAATGGAATGAAGTTCTTTTGCATCAGTTTTTCGATAATAGCCACCACTACCAGTTTTGTAAAGTTTATCAGTTTCAGAAGAATTTAATCCTAATTTGTTCATACCTTCTTCAAATTGAGCATTTGAGAAAGCAAAGAATATAGGAAAATTATTGATGTCCTCTTGGTGTTGGTCTTTCAATGCTTTGTATAAGTTCATAATGTACACGCTCCTTCAAGTATTCTAGGCCAACTGTTATAAGTATTATCCACAATTGCCTTTTAAGTTCATACATTTGATATAAATATTATACTCTATTTTGTATGAACTTAAAAGAGAATTAAGGCTAATTCTCTAAATAATTATTTTACGATTTATGTAATAGATTTTATCAACTAAAAAATCCCTCTTGATACATATTCGAAAATATACCTCGCTCCCACTGTTTGAATTCATAAACCATACCATCATTTAGAATATCAAGCCAGTTATCAGGGAATTGAGCTTGCAGTCTGTCAAGAAACATATTAGAAACTGAATAATGTACTCGTTTGTCTTCATGTTCAATTTGGAAACCTATCAAGGAAGAATTATGGTTCATAAATGAGTTGTTTAAGGCTATAAAATTAGATTGTGGCATTATTTGACGCTGTTCCCATTTGTTTACGTTGTAACGCTCGTAGTGGGTTAAGAATTGCAATTGTTATTCCTCCTTTAGTGTGTATACTCTCCAAGGTATTTTAACTTTTTGTTATTGCTAAAATACCCTAGACAATATTCTCAATTAAAAACATGATTCTATATGGTTGATAAAGCATCAATGTCAATAACTAACATAGCCGTATAAGTATAATTCTTATCTTTCTTTGTCTCTTTAGCAATATAATCTAATGCATTCTGTTCTGCTTGTTCTCTTGTTTCGGCCATTGTTTTATAAGTCAATACTCCTTCCTCTTTATATTTTTTGCTTTCAAAAGCTATGGTAATAATAAATAATGTCATTTCTTTTTCCATTCTTTCCAACTCCTTTGAATTTTTCCGAGTACACAAAGGGCTTTTTAATTCCCTTTGCATAATAATAAAACTCTTTAGGAGATTATGCAACATTATTGACAATGTTTAGAATTGCTTTGGCATCTTCTTGATCTTGGTCTAATGTTCCAGTTTGTTCTGGCTGTTCTTCTTGATTTTCTTCGCTGAACGCTTCAGGGGCATCTGTTATAGCAGGTTCGAGGTTTTCAGTTTGCTCCTCAATGATTTCTTCCTGCTCAGTCTCTTCAACCTGTTCAAATGAGCTTAGTTTCCCCAACTCTGTATTGATTGCATTTAACCGCAATTCCACACGTTTTAGGTCAATAACCTTATCTTGTAATCCTTCCTTATACTCCTTTGTTGGAGCCTGGAAGAATTTATAAGCCCATGCAGAAAACTCTTCAACTTCAACATTATTTTTTAATGCTGAATGTGCCGAATGCATCAACATAACCGTGTTAGTCTTATTTAACCATGTATACCGATAAGTTGAATAATTTTTGACTCTTTTGCTTCCTTCTTTTTCATCTTCTTTCTTTTTATTTTCAATCCAAATTTCAGTTGCTTGGCTTAGGTAATTAGAGACATTTATCATGTCATCCTCAATTTCTTCAGGTAGTCCAAATTCTCTAAAACCATAGATTGCCTTATCAATATTATCCTTAGATAATTCAATTGGGCCATTGTTATGTATTAGCGTGATGACTTGAGATAAAATCTCATCTCCGGCATTCCCTTTTGTCGCTAATGGTGTTAATGCGTGTAGAATCCAGTCACTATCAAGAATTGATCTAAAGAATTTACGTGTATCGCTCCCCATAGCTGCTTTGCGAATCTCAGAAGGTTTTAACCCTTTAGCACCGCTATTCATTTGAACGAATGCTTTTTCTGCATCTTCTTCAGAACAATTGTTCATAGTTGTTATACGCAATTGATAACCTTTGATAATGTCCTGCCATAACTCTGGTAATTCTGAAAAGGTTTTACCTTGGAGCGTTTCGTTTGCGCTGAATTGTTCGCCTTCAATTGTGAATTTAGGAAACATAGTTTTAGATATATCAAGTTTAAATCCGTCATTGATAAAAAGGTAAATTGAAGTTAGTCTTTGTTGACCGTCCACTGTCTTGCGAAACTGGCTTTTGTCATCGGCGCGATAGACTGTTATTTCAGGAATAGGATTTTTAAGAAGAACAGTCTGGATTAAATTTGATGCTCTCCAAGTCTCCCAGACGTAAGCTCTTTGTGATTCCATAAATTCACGAATGGTTTTTAACTCTTTGCCTTCAGCTTCCTTTTTTGCGGTGAGAAAGTCCTGGAGGTGTTTGCCGACTGTGTAGTATTGCTTTTCGATATGCTCGACTAGAGTTCCAATGTCTCGTTTTTCCGTGGTATAGGTAATTTCCTTTTTCTCTTCAGACATTTTTACCACTCCTTAATAATTGATTCCCAACTATACGCAAGCTTTTGTTATAGCGTTTTTCAGCTTGCGTACACTTACAACCAGTTTTAAGAGAATTTAATTTTTTTCTATATCAATCCCCTTTCTTTTTATAACTTCTAAAATAATTTCCATTTCCTGCTCATGATAATCAAAAGAAGAGCCACCTATCTCTTCTGATTCCCTTCGATGTGTTCTGTATTCGTCTACTATCTCCCAATCTTCTGTTTTTTCTTTTTCGTAGTGTTTCATGTATTCTTCTACACTTTCCTCAAATGTTTTTTCTTTTTCTTCAATTTTTACTGCCTCCGGAATTCCAAAAGTAGTAAATTTGGAAGGGTTCATACGCTTTTCAGCAGGTGCCACCCTCTCAAATCCTGATATTGGAGTCATGGCAAAAACTTTCCCTGGAAAAGCTTGTGCTGCTATGATGCTCCCGACAATGATAGCATCAGGAAACTGATTTCTGATAGATATAATTGCTTCTTCTCCTGTGCTATCGCCGATAAAGTCAGTTTTCACAAAAGTAGGAATACCTGCAGAAACAATAGTTTCTACAACTTTAGCATTGATAATAGTCCCACAATTTGGAATGGAAATAATTTGGTCATGATCTTGAAAAGTGATTTCGTGTGGCGTAGTGTTCACAATACAAACACCATTTGTAAAAACGTGAGAAATAAAATTCATATAATTTACCCTCTTTCTTTTAATTTTTGGACCTCAAACCGAAACATAACTCTGTTATACAGGATTTTACGTTTCAGGTTTCAATTCCAAAATTTATCCGCAGTATTCATGCCCGAGTGGTGCGGAACATGTTTCCCAAGGTTCTCCAGATCCGCAAGTACAAAGGCGACAGCCTTCTTCATCGTACATATGAGTAGGAGAAAGGATAAATTCTGATTTTTTCGTTTCAATTTCTTCAGAATAGGTTTCAACGGTCAAATAAATTTCATTTTTGCAAAGGTCAAAACCTAAAATATCGCTTGAAGTGTAGTCGCTGTTATTGGTGAGTAAGGAAGAAATAAAATCCTCCTTTAGATTTTGGATTTCTTTTTCTAATTCGGCATGGTTAGAAACCTCGATTTCGATGTTTTCTGTTTCACCCCATGCAGGATATACGCCTTGAGAATTGATAGTTGATAGATTTACATTGAATTTTTTCATTTTTCAAACCTCCTTAAATTAAGGACTTAAATGCCCTTTCTAAATTATACTATATTTTATTATAGTATAATTTAGAAAAAGACACTTTAAAATGTCTTTTTAATGGGTTAAGTTACTTCGGTAGCAAACCCTAATAAACAAGCAATATTTCTGACTTCTTCCATTCTTGTAACGATTTCCTGCAATTCTTCTTTCGTAGGATTATTGGAAAGAGCGTTAATATCATTCA
>Ga0209728_1002143_pt1 | contig 10399 bp, 6 predicted proteins | sample RifGroD1_FD_183997 | JGI IMG/M metagenome (GOLD analysis project Ga0209728, IMG submission 183997) | Groundwater microbial communities from Rifle, Colorado, USA - Groundwater D1 (SPAdes) (version 2) | ecosystem: Environmental > Aquatic > Deep subsurface > Groundwater | place: Rifle, Colorado... | reverse complement strand
AATTTTTCTTCAACTAAAGCTTTATATTGTTGACCTATTGAAATTGTAGAGCTAACAGCATCCATTGTAATAAGTCCTGTAGGAGAACTACCCAGACGGATGAAACCTTCAGTAAGGCAAGTGTCATAATATCCTGCTGCAACTGTTGCAGCAAGCATAGCTGTAGAGTCAGCATGATTTACACCTACTGTTAAAGCCACGCCGTTATCACGAACAGCCCCAACACTTGACGATGCTCCATCATTATACTGATAAATTAGTTTAGATGTATTTACACAAATAGGTGTTATATTTCTTCTTGACCCAAATAATCTAGGTTTAGGTTTATCTTTTAATTCAGACGCGCCTTCTAATCCAGCAGGTAATACATTATCCCCCAAATAATAATTCAAAATTACAGGTTTATCTAAAAATTCTCCATTATCCCTGTATCGGATTGTTATTGTATCCCAAGAAGATTCTACTTGTTTTATTGTACCGTAGTTAACTGTGACGAAATCAGTTAAGTCCCCATCTTCCGGGCCTTCTAATATCTGATAAACTCCGCCATCAAAACCCCAATCAATAAGGTTGTCTAAAATTCCATCTACATTTGTTAATTCACAAAATCCTTGATTACTAGATGAATCTCCCCCGGTTTGGCCGGGGGAGAACATAGATTGCTGATACATGCCGGGATTAGTTATTCTTGGAACAAAATATTTACTTGCTGGTGTATCTGTAGGTGCTGAAGTAAACCCTTTAGTGCTAAAATAGTGATAACCTGTTGTAAGAGTGTTTGGGTTAACTCCTGACAAAATCATTAAATATATTCGCTCAGTCATAGTTATGCCACCAATTTTGTTTTTTGTTCAATGCTTTGTTGTGATTTAGTAGATTGCCGTTGTTCTTTCAATTGTTCTTGTGTAATCAATAATTGTGTCTGTAAAAGTTTATTTTGGGCAGTAATAGAATTGTTTTGTTGTTCCAATAGTTCTTCAATCCTTTTGTTGTCAGCAGACCCACTCAAAAACTTTTGCGTTTGTTCAGAAGTCCAATAACGTGCCGCCCCTGTGTTTTCTATTTCCGGCCCACGTTCCCCAACTATACGCAAGCCTCCACTATGAAAGCCACCGTTAGCAAAAGCAGGAAATACCATAGTTTTGGAACCATCTGGATTATAACCTGATGTTGGTACGGTTGGGCTTAACACTGAACCTAACGGACGTTTACCTTGCATAACTAACAAAGCATCCGCAATAGTTACAATGCCGTCTTTATTCAAATCCCACATTATTTTTGCTGTAGTTAAACCAATAGCCATATCCAGTACAATCTTAGCTGCATCTATGTTACTTAAAGATTGTGTTGCCTGTTCTGTGGCTTGCCTTGCTGCTAAAAGAGAAGGGTCTATTGTGCCCACTGTAGGTAATGCCCCTACAGTGGCCCCCAATGCTGTCGCAGCAGCATGTGATGTGCCTAGTGTACCTAATGCTGCATTTTGTTGTTCCAAATAAGTAGATGCAGATGTTGTACCGCTTGTAAATTGATCGTTGATTCCACTCATTGCTGTATTGAATTTACTTAAATCTCTGTTATATACTTCTGTTGCTACTTCTTTCTTTTCAGCTAACAATTTTGCGGCTGTTGCTTCATTCCAAGCACCAATCAAACTTGCTAATGTTGAATTAGGGCCAAGTAATGAAGCAAGTTGTTCGTTTACTGTAGCCGGTACAACTTCGTTACCGCTTAAAATAGCACTAAGATTTTCAGAATCACCTTTAACTATTGCTTGCTTTATACTTTCAAGCAAAATAAGTTGTTGGTCTAGTTGTGTTACTGGTGAATCACCGTTAATTCCAGCAGCATTACCTAACACACCCAGAACCATATTCAAATCATTCTGATACCCGACACTACTTGCATTATATGCTTTTGAAGCTTCCAACAAGCTTGTAGCGGTTTGAGGTAAAGCTTTAAGTGAATCTATATCCGTTTTATTCATAATAGCAGCAAATGATGCTTGGGCTTGTTGGTATGCTGCTTCTGGTGAAAGTTGAGCAAGAGGCCCGGTTTTAATATTTTTCATCGTGTTTAATATTGCTGTTTGTGCATCGATCATAGCTAAAGCTGAATCTTTTGCAGCATTAATAAGGAGAGTGATTGAATCTGTAATTATCCCCGTTGTATCAGCTATTGCAGCAGCCCATTCTCTGTTTTGTACTATTGCTAATGCAGCTACATCCATACCAGCTTCAAGAGCATCCTTGTATTCTATTTCTTGGGCTATCCGCAATGAAAACAATTCAGCAGCTTTAGTTAAACCATCCAACTTTAAAGTACGCACAGTTAAATCGTTTGCAAACTCAACAATCGCTTTTTTCACTTCATCTGAAGCATCTATCATTATGCCAAATGCTTCAGATATACCCATTAAAGCTGCAAATGTAGAAGCTCCATAAGTAGATGTTAAATTCATTGAATTAACTAAACCTTTAAATTGCTCTCTTGTTGTAGGCACAGCTAAACCCATTTCAATAAAAGCAATCTTAACTTGTTGAGTTGCTTGTGCTGCTGTTGCCGCTTTTTGTTCTGTATCTGTAAATATACTATTGAAATAAGTATCTATGCTTTTTGAAAATTCTTCAGCGCCCCCCATTAATTCTTGAAGTCTGAATGCTAAATCGCCATTAGCTAAACTAGATGAAAGTAAAGTTTTACCAACTTTACTTAATTCAAAGTTTACATCCATTATTGCTGTTGATAAACGTGTCCAAACATCAGTTGCAGTTTCACTTGCAGAAGTAGCAAATTCCATGATGTTAGGAAACACCTTTTCAATAAGCGTGTTACCGATCTTAGTAAAAGCGGCAATAATATCTTTAGAAATAGCATCGTCACTTCTACCAGCAGTAGCAATACCCATATCTTTTACTGTTGTGTTGCTAAGAGCATAATCAAAATCAGCACCACTAGCCCCCAAAGAAACAGAACCCCTACGCAAACCCGCATTCATCGAAGTAAGAGCGCCTTGCAATTCAGATTTAAACAAGGCCGGTAATTTACCAAATTCTAACCATGCATTAGAACCTGTCCACCAGTTACCGTTGTCTTTAGATACATATGTGTTGCCTGTTACATTCCCTCTATCCATACCTACTGTAATACCTGAACCTGTTGTTCTTATCTCTCTACCGAATCCACTCAGTATTCCACCAATACCACTAGTGATTTGTTGTAAACCTGTATACTTACCTGGGGCAGATTTAACCAAACCCGAATCAGGTTTTAACGCTTCAGCTATATTAAACAAGCTATCAGCAGAACGTCCCATCGCTAAAGCAGCATTACCTATACGTTCTGAAATTAAATCTAATTGTTTACCTGTTTGGCCATCTTTTACTGATAACAAAGGCCCAAGTGTATTAATTCCAATATTGCCTGTACCACTATCACCAGAAGCACCGCCACCAGCAAAAGAACCAGAAGGTGCAGAAACAGAACCAGACCCACCACCAAAAGAAGTATTAGCAATACTTGCAATTTGTGCTGCACCCATTATTGCAGCAGCACTAGCTCTAGCCCATGCTGTGTACGGATCACCACCAGCCATTTGATTCATAACGGCGGCGGCTGTACTCATTGTTGCAGCAGCTAAATTTAAAGCTTTCGATGATTCAAAACCCTTACGGCTTGATTCATCTTCCATCTCAGAAAAATTTAGTAACAGTTCACTACCAACAGCAAAGTAATCGGCTTGCATTTGAAGTTTACCTTTAAAATGACTTACAAATTTAGCAAACATGCTTCCTTCTGCAAGTGCTACACCTTCAGCATACTGTTTATTCACCAAATAACCAGCACTTTCTAAAGCTGTGATTTTTGGAAAAGTTTTTGATGCTTGTGCAAGAATAGTTGAGTACATTGCTGTTGCTGATTCCATATGTGCAAAAACTATATCTTGTGAACGTTGAGAATCAGCATTGTCCATTTCGATTTGTTTTGCACGTACCTGTTCTTTCAGTTCTGATATTTGAGTTACACTTAAAACTTCGGTTTCAGCTTTTCTTATAATTGCGTCTTGTTCATCTTTGAGCATATTAAGTTTTCTGTTATGAGCATCCTCAATAATAGCAAGCTGGTTTTGTAATGGATCAACAATTTCACCTGTAAGTGATGAAGTACCTACCTTTGAAGCTTGAGTAGATGCCAAGTCTCCATACATGCTGTTGGTGATGTTTTTCAATTCAACAAGCATATCCTTTTCTTTCATACGCACTCTTAACGCTTCCCTGCTATTCTCATTCAACATTTTATACATATTGTTTGAAACGGAGTTTAATTCACTCTCTGCTTTAGTTTGTTCAGCTATTAAACTAAGCATGTGAGAATAACTAACATCTACGTTAGCATAACCTTTATCAACCAGCTCCTTCTTTTCATCAAATATTTCTTGAGCTTTTTGTATTTCAATTTCAGATAACTTCTGTATATTTTCTTCCATTTCAGAATAATAAGTTTTGTTCATTATAATACGATCTTCTAAATCAAGTTTTAATTCTGAACGTCTTTCTTCCAAATCAGATTTATATGCGGCCATGCTTGCTTGATGTTCTGCACGTTCCAAAGTACGTTCTGCTTTTTGATTTGCTGTTAAAGTAAGATTCTGATTTATAAGTTTAGCTTGCATTGTGTAACGTTCTCGCATCATAACAACGTCTTTATCATTAGATTCTGCAAGTTCTGCCAGATCAGAAGCTAATTCAGCATTATTAGCATCAATAGCCGCATATAATTCATCTTGTATTCTACCAGAAAGAATTGCTTTTTGATTCCACTTATCCCAGGCATCAACCATACGATTGAAGGCTTTGTCTGCTGCTGTTAAACTTGTTTCAACTTCAGCTATAGCTTTATTGCCTTTAGGCGCTGTAATTGTTGCTTGTGCTACTTTAACAACGGGATTTTGTTCTACATCTTTCATTTGTTCTTTATAGTTCTTTTTAAAATTAATCATCCAAGCATTATAATCAGCCGTTATTTTGGCTAACTTAGCTTGTTGTTCGTCTTCATCTCCAAAAGGATTGATAGTAACTTTGAATCTATCCCAAGCTGTTTCTAGTTCATGCCAAGCTCCCATAATACCATAAACCATAGCAACACCGGCTTTACGTACTATTTCAAACTTATTTAAAAATGAACCTATTTCCCAACCTATCCAAGCTGCCATCAATACATTAACGGCATTACCTAAAGTAAACCAAGCTGCTGTTTGTTCTTTGGTGACTATAGTGTTACGTTTTTGTGCTGCTGTGAGTGCTTCTGTAGCTCCTGTCGCTGTAACCGTTGCTGCTGTAGCTTCTAAAGTAGTTTTAGCTAACAAAGCATTAACCCCAGACAAACGTCCTTTTTGTTGGGTTAACAATAAATCAGCAGCAGCATGTTTACCTGTAGCTACTGAAGCTAAATTTTGGGCCTCTGCTGCCGCAATGGTGGCTGCTGCTTCTTGTTGCGTCAATGCTGTAATACTACGTGATAAAGCAAGTTGTTCTTTTTTAAGTAATATCTGTTGCTCTTGGGCTAATTCTGTTAGCCCAAAACTTTCAAGATTGGCTATTGTTTCTTGTCTCCACGCTGTTGTTGCTATTATAGCTTGTTTTTGATCTTCTATACGTAATGCAATACTACGTACTTTAGATTCAGCAACTAACGCTTCTATCCCTAACTGTTCTGCTTGCATTGCCATAAGTTTTACTAATATTGATTGCTGTTCAATATCAACTAATATAGATGCTCTGGTTGCATTAGCATTAGCAATTTTCATATTAATAGAAACAACTTCCGATTGTGCTAAAGCAACATTAGTTTCTGCTACCGCTAATTGTTCAGCAGCTACTACTTTTAATCCAGCCCCTTTACGGAAGTCTACAGCTATACCCGCATCAATAGCAGCTTGTGTTTTTAATACCAAAATAAGCATTTCATTTTTAGCTGCAATCCAAGCACCAATGGCTCCAATAAGGCTTGCGCTTTGAGTTAATAACCAATAACCTACAAATAATTTTGCACCTTCCGCTAATACTTTAATAGTTGTTATAAGGCCATCTGCATTGTCACGTACAACCTGAATAACAACCATTACATTTTTCCAAGCTTCTGCTATATTTTTCCCAATTATTTCAGAATTTTCTTTAAGGTATTTATTTAATGCTCCTACTATTTCTACCATATCCTTAACGACAGACGTAAACCCAGCACGTAAAACAACATTCATTGCTGTTTCAAAAGAAGTTTTTACAGAAGTCCAAAGTTGTGCTATATCCATAGATGCTTCTCTAAGACCAGCAAAATAAGGAGCTAATCTTTCCAACAAATCATTATTTTCTCTTCCTAATTGTACTACTTCTTTTAAACCACCTTTATAAATACCTTGTTGTTTAATCTGCAAATCTAAATTTTTAGAAACTTGGGCGTGCATATTTACTTGACCTGAAAGTAAAGCCCTTGTCTCTTGATACATCTGCATTTGTTGATCTTGCCCAGCAGTCATTGTTGCTATAGCATTTGAAATATCAGTGAATGCTTCAACTTGTTTCTTTTTATTTATATCAAGTACAACTCCTTGATTAGTCATTACCTGCAACATAGACATAAGCCCCTTACTATTTGCCATAGTTAAGGGGTCTATTTCCTGCATTTTCAATACAAGGGCTTGCGCATATTCTTTACTTTGTTTATATGTTTCGGCTAAATTAGTTTTTCCACCTATTATACCTATTTGTGTTAATCCTGCTGCAATTTGGACAATAGCTGTTTGAAATTCCTCAACAGCTTTTACACCTTCTTGAAAACCTTTTTTTATAAGAGAAATAGTCCCGTAAATAGTAGCAATAGCAGCCGTCCTGAATATAAGACGCACAAACATTGCTTCAAGGTCTTTGATAGAAACCAAAGCACCTTTAGCACTATTCTCAATTTGTTTCATATGCCCACCCATAGCCTGGGTAGCTTGGGCAGAAGCACTTGTATTTTGATTATAATATTGTTTCCAATTTTGTCCTGATTTATTTACAGCAGCATCTATATCATTGATAGAACGCTTGACGACACGTGCCCCATCAAGAGAGGCAGTGCCGTCTATTCCTACACGTAAAAAAGTTTCAGTTGAGTTGTTATCCATTTGGTGCCACCTTTTTAGCGGAATGTTCTAAATACGTGTCGTCAAGCGCATAAATAATATCTACAAACAAAGCACGTTCATCCCAATCTGTTATATGTTGTTCATCGAGGTATTGATACAAAACAGGGGGCGGTATGTCAGCAGGGCCAGCCTGTGTCCAAGTACGCCCCCTTCTTACAAGTTGATATGCTGCAAAATAAGGTTGTGTGAATTGATTTAAACTAGGGCGATTAGCAAGGGCCACGGGGGTTTCCCCAGAATCCCTTGCTATCTGTTTCAAACTCTCTATTTTACTCCCCCAAGTTAATTGCCACAAGAGGAAGTTTTTTAGTTTTTTATGTCTTCCTCAATTTGACCTTTTCTAAACAAAGCAAAAGAAGAAGCTTGTTTCACAATATCTTTGAATTGACGCAAAGGCATTGCATTGAAACCAATTACAACATTTTCTTTGTTATAAGGAAGAATTGTTCCAGTTTTATCTTGAATACCTACTACAAATTCCCCAGCTTCATTCTTAGATTCCCAGCCTTTTACTACTGTTGAAGCATAAACTTCTTTAAGCACATTGAAATAAGCATCGTCTGTGAAAGTTTCGATGTCAATTTGATGGCGATACGGTTTCAATTTAGCTTTCAGAAGCTTGTCATACATCTTGTTTACTTCAGAGTCAGCAAAAGTAACTCTAATTTTGCATGTGTCATACGTCAATACAAGACCACTTTCCACAATCTGTTCATCGGTTTCATACGCTTCATACGGGTTGCTCATTTTACTTTCCTCACTTTTGCTAGAATACCCCTCCGAAGAGGGGCTAAAATATGTCTTGGTTTTGATTCTAAGCTATTTTCTACCTTTCCCCCTAGTGCTTACCTGCCTGAAAACAAAAAAGGCGGCTAAGAGAGCAAATCTCTCACTTACGGGAGGAAGTCGTAACCCGCCAAACTTTGACGAATTACACTTTGTCAATTTGTATTGTACTTCCACCAAAAACAGAACTTGTAGAAGTAGGATTAAACTCTAATTCAAATGACGCCATAACATCTTGACCTGGCCCACCTGCAACAATCTTGGGATTTAGCAGTTTAACATTACCACCCGTTATAATATATCCGTTGCCTGAAGCATCAAGACCCCTGAAAGAAAACATAGAGCCTGTTTCGCTTACAGCTTCATCATATAAACTAAAGTTTGCAAAATACATTTCAATAGAGCCTTTTGCTTCGATAAGACCTTTGCCTATGCCTTGTGTTGCAGAAGAACCCATACCTCTTTGTTCTCTTGCAGACTGACTCCAGTTTACATCAACCTTTGTGATAGTACCTGCAAGCAAAGAAGTACCACGATAGATTGCACCAAAACCACCTACAGTATCAATAATATTGTTTGAGTTAGCTGCTGTTACTGTACCGCTAAAAACTGTTGCAGTTCCTTTAACTTCATCTTTCCCAATAAAACTAAGTGAACCTTCAAAATATCCACCTGAATTTGCACTAATTGAGCCACCCGTAGGAAAAGAACCGGGGTAAGTAAGATACAAACTTGTACCCAGTTTCTTTTCAAAAAACACGCTATAAAAAGAATTGCTGTTTTTTACACGTTGTCCAGCGATAGTTACAGAAGGTGTTGCTGCTTCAGTAGCCCCAGGTGCAGGAAGAGTTGTAACAGTACCGGCAGCAACCGTAAGAAGCTGATAATATCCATTTACAGTAGCTCCAGCAAAACCAGTAACCCTAACCCATTGACCTGCAACAAGCCCTGCTGTTACAAAACCATTTCCTGAATCTGTAAAACCTGTTCCAGTAGCAGCAATTGTAATAGCTGTGATAGTGGCCGCTGTTTCAGCAACATTCATCAAAGAAGCAGCAAGCAAATCAAAATGAGAACCAGCAGAAATACTAACTTTCAAATCACCTTTGGTAGAAACGCCAGTTGTTACAGCACCAGAAACTTGACCTGCTGTAGTAATCTCACTAGGACGAGTCCTAGTTTTAGTTTTCCCAAAACCTTCAGAATTAAGTCTACAAATTTTACCATCAGCAGGAGTATTAATAACTCCCCAAGCAGTTTCAACGCAATATGTTGCTACAAGATTGTTCGTATCCGTCCCAACAGAATACCCAGTCGTTTCGGCCATTAGTTTCTACCCCCTTTATTTTTGAAAGTGTTTTCTTCTTTAGGTAAAGTAAGCTGTTTTTCTTCTTCCACAAATTTAGCTTTTCCATGAGCAACCAAAACATTCTCTTCTAAAGCACTTAATGATATTTTAACCCCACCGCTTACTTCTTCACCATTAATCATCTGCTTTTCCAAAAGTTCGATCATTCCTTACTCTCCTTTTCTGTGATTTAATACAAATTGTCCCAAAGAAATGAAATTATCACATTAGTTTGATTCCAACCATCGTCTGTTATTCCTATACCTTTCACTTTAGCTTCTCTACAACGTAATTGTGTACCGCTATAATTTCTAAAAGCATCTGCTATAGTATCACCTAAAACTAACCCTCTTGTTTCTCCAGTGTTTAACGGAGTGAATACTTGTACTATTATTTGACCTGTATCCCGAAAGGTGTTTGTTGCAGCACCTATATTTAATTGTCGTTGTTCCCCATCTACAATGGTAAGTCTACACCATTCCCCTGTATCTAAATTGGGTGGGTTAAATTCTGAATTGGGAAAAGCTATTGTCGTTTGATCTGTCCAAACTGTTATAAATTTAGTTCTTATTTCGGTATGTATTGTACTCACGCCCATTATAAGAATCCTTTTTGGTTTATATAAATTTGTAAATCATTTAATGCACCTGACACCATACCTAAAGAGGCTTGCGTAGAATGCCCATTTTCAAGAACTGTTATATACGGTACATTATTATATATCCAAATTATCCCATAAGGTTTAGCTGCTGATACTTGACTTGTTACACTTCTCGCGCTTAGAACTTGCCCACCTTCTTCTGGGGGTTGTTTTCCTATAGGTTTTGTAGGAGGGCGCTTAAATGTTGCATAGGCTCTACAGTCCCAATTATTTACAGCCCATCCAGTTTTAACTGGATGTTTAGGCATATCACTATTTCGAGTAACAATCAGTTGATGTAATCTTAAAGCTATCTTTTTTTGAAACTCCAAATGATTTGCCGGTATAACAACTTCATAAAACCTAGTTAAATCCAATTTAAATTTTTGGATATCTTTAATCATAAAATAACCTAAGTTCTTATTTGTAACGTATGTATTATAGG
>Ga0209728_1002141_pt1 | contig 10416 bp, 10 predicted proteins | sample RifGroD1_FD_183997 | JGI IMG/M metagenome (GOLD analysis project Ga0209728, IMG submission 183997) | Groundwater microbial communities from Rifle, Colorado, USA - Groundwater D1 (SPAdes) (version 2) | ecosystem: Environmental > Aquatic > Deep subsurface > Groundwater | place: Rifle, Colorado... | reverse complement strand
AGTGGTTTCAGACTCGACAGTCCGATGTTCTTCTACGAATTAGTTAAATGGTTTTTCATCATCGTTTTCTTAATGGCGATGACCAATATTCTTGGTCTAGATCAAGTAACTGAATTCTTAAGAACAGTCGTTTATTATCTTCCAAATGTAATTGTAGCGGCAGTCGTATTACTCATAGGTATATTGGTTGCCAAGTTCTTGGAGGATGTGGTCAGGGCATCGGTTAAGGCGGCTGGATTGGTTTCTGCCAATTTCTTAGGTGCTTTAACAAAATGGGCCATCTTTATCTTCACTCTTTTGATTGCACTAAATCAATTAAAAGTTGCCGAGGACATAATCAGGATAGTAATCATCGGTGTTGTTGCCGCTGGTTCAATAGCTCTTGGTTTAGCCTTTGGTATGGGTGGCGTTAAACATGCCGAGAGTATGATTGGTGATTTGAGAAAGAGAATTGAAGAATAGTATTTTGTAATTCAACCTAAAACTCCGCCGATGGCGGAGTTTTAGGTTCTGCAAATAGATCGACATAAACCGACCTCAAGACTTTTAATCACACGGCTGTATTCTCTACTGAGAATCAGCCTCTATCTCGCGCCGTCGCGCTGCGATAGTCTCTTAAAAGTCTCGAGGTCAGTTTATGCCTGTTTAACTATTAATTTGAGTGATTTTTTCTAAGCCTTCTTTGAATATTGATTTTAATTCTTCGTTCTCTTTTTTGCTAAACTTGCCGAGGACGAAATCTATTATGGCTTCATTTTTTTTCTTTTCGGACATCTTATAGGCTTTCTTGAGAACATTATTAGCCGTACCGATTCTTAGGCGCCAGAACTTTTTTGTCTTCAAGGATTTCATAACTGATTCAACTCCACGATGACCGCCAGAATTTTTATCAAATGATAATTTGATATTGCCAAACTCTATGTCTAGATCGTCATGTACCAAGACTATATCTTCTGGCTTGGCTTTAAATGAATTCTTAATCTTAATTGCCACTTCACCAGTTTTATTAACATAACAAAGCGGTTTAATCAAAATAGCGGGCGATTTATCAATCTTGCATTTAGTCAGTAAAGCATTAAATTTCTTTTCTAAGCCAAACTTATCAGCCTCACTTTTTTTGGCGACATAATCTAACATCATAAAACCCACATTATGCCGCGTTCCCACGTATTCTTCATCGGGATTTCCCAGACCAATTATTACTTTTAGTTTTTTAGCCATGTAGCCATTTTAATAGAAACAAATACTTAAAACAATAGGATTTGAGATAATAGAAAATTATGGTAGAATTTAAGCCATGTCTGACGAACAGATAACCAATATTGAGCAAAATAGTGCCAATGTACCGACAGAAAAGTCGATAGGTTTTGATTTGGCGACTTTTGTCTGGGAAGTAATCAAGACAGTCCTGATATCGCTTGCCATAATCCTACCAATAAGGTATTATCTGGTCCAGCCGTTCTTTGTTAAGGGGCCCTCTATGGAGTCCAATTTCTTAGATAAAGACTATCTAATAGTCGACGAGATAGGATATAGATTCAATGAGCCTAAAAGAGGAGATGTCGTGATTTTTAGATATCCATATGATACCAAACAGTTTTTTATCAAACGTATTGTCGGCTTGCCAGGCGAGACAGTTGAGGTAAAGAACAACTCAGTGATCATTTATAACAAACCTAACCCGGGTGGTATGGTATTAACAGAGAATTACTTAGACTCATTTCAGCAAACCCTGGGAGCAGATCGAGTAAAATTAGATGATGATGAGTATTTTGTTATGGGTGATAATAGATTGCAGAGTCATGATTCGAGGGCATTTGGTCCAGTGAAAAAATCATTGATTATTGGACGACCATTTCTTAGGCTTTATCCTCTTAACAGGGTCGGGACAATTACACGAGTAGAAAATTAATATGGCACGAACAAGAAAACAAAAACAAGTTGATTTGCCAAAAGGCATTAGGGAGGTTCTTCCTGATGATTTAAGGTGCTGGAGGCATATTTTAAAAAAGGCGGAATCACTACTAGATTATTATAGTTTTGAGAAAATCGAGACTCCAATCATCGAGAATGCCGATCTATATTGGCGTGCTTTTGAAGATGATGACACGATTGAGAAAAAAATATTTACGATCAAAAATAAGGATGAGATCCTAGCATTACGATATGATTTTAACGCAGCCATTGCGAGAGCTTTTGTTGCTAATGGTATGAACTCCTGGCAGCATCCCATCAAATTATTTTTCATGGGGCCAGTCGTTGAGAATAACCCCAGTGAAGATAATTCCGAGAGATACGCAAATGTCCTAGGTGCAGTTACAATGGGTGATCAGTCTGAAATCGTTGATGCCGAACTTATTTTTTTGGGCTATAAGATCTTAGAGGGTTTGGGTCTTGATAATTACAATGTGCATATCAATAGTATTGGCGATAGCAGCTCAAGAGCTGCCTATGCGAAAGCACTAAAAGAATATTATCGATCCAAGACAAAAAAACTTTGTACAAGTTGTCGAGATTTTGCCAAAGATAACCCAGTTAAGGTTCTAATATGTCAGCAAGAAGATTGTAGGGAAATTAATAGAGAAGCTCCACAGTCCGTAGATTACCTAGACGAAGATTCAAGAGCCCATTTTAAACATATAATAGAATATCTGGACGAAACTAAGATTCCATATATTTTGGATCATACTTTAATCAAAAGACGAAGCTATCAAATGAGGAATATCTTTGAATTTATTCCAGAGGGAGCGTTGCGTAATGCGGAGCCTATCATCTGGGGCGGAAGATTTGATCGTCTTGTCGATCAGCTTGGGGGAGTAAAGACACCCGCAGCCGGTCTGACGCTTAACATTGATAAATTAGTGCTATCCTTAAAAAATATTGATGCGAATATTCCTGATCATCGTCTTAAGCCTAAGATATTCTTTGCTCAGCTTGGCGAGATGGCAAAACGCAAGAGCTTGTCTTTATTTGAAAGTTTTAGAAAGGCAGGTATTGAAGCCAAATCTTCTTTGGGCCGAGATAATATAAAATCACAATTAAGAATCGCAGCTCGTTACGGTGTTAAATATACTCTGATATTTGGCCAGAAAGAGGCTCTTGATGGTACAATTATATTAAGAGATATGGAGACTAGCGTGCAAGAAACAATACCGGCTGAGAAGATTATTGATGAAATTAAGAAGAGGTTAAAAAATGGCTAATAATATGGTACACGATATTTTTTGTAAAATTGTGAGAGGGGAGATTAAATCAAAGCCGATATTTCAAAATAGAAATTTTATAGTAATCAAAGATATTAATCCTCAAGCGCCAATCCACCTACTAATTATTGCAAAGAAACATTTTGAAGATATTAGTAGTTTTAAAAAAGCACATACGGGATTACTTGGTGGGGGATTAATGATAGCTGAAAAAATATCAAAGAAGGTTGGATTAAAAAATGGATATAGGCTGATTATCAATCGAGGTGCCGATGCGCAGGGAGGTGTACCACATTTCCATATCCATATCCTTGGCGGGAAGAAATTAGGAACAAAAATAGTTAAATAATATAATTATTTAAGAAAGGAGGTATCTGTATGGTAGAAGTTAAAAGAAAGCCAAACGAAAGCATAGGCAGTTTAATGAGAAGGTTTAATCGCTTTGTTCAACAAAGCGGAGTTTTACTTAAGGCAAAAAAATCACAATTTAGAATCAAGAAACAGAATGAAAGAAAAGAAAAAAACGCAGCAATTATGGGGCTTCATTTAGGTGAATTAAGGCGCAGGCTGAATAAATTGGGCAAGTATGACGAGGAAACATTTGAAGAAGAAAAGAGAAAAATGAAACAGGAGCTTGATCTCTAGTAACAACTTCACTCGGCCTATTTAAATGGTACGACGTAAATACCTACTGGCATTTCGCCTCTTACTCGCGCCGTCGCGCTCCGTAAGCCCATTTAAATAGGCCAGGTTTTGTTGTATCAACTATGATCGATAACCGATTTCAGCCGATATTTAAAGTGGTTGAATTATTGTAAAAAGTTCTGTATCCTTAGAATATGTTAAAAGAACAAATACAAAATGATATTAAAGAGGCGATGAAGTCGGGCAATTCGGCCAAGCGAATGGCCTTAGGTATGGTTATGAGTACTATTAAGAATAAAGAGCTCGAGAAGAGATCAAAATTGTCTAAAACTGAGACCGACGTGACTAAGCTTGATGAGATTAGTAGATTATCCGATGAGGAGATTATTGATGTTGTCTCGTCAGAGATAAAAAAAAGAAAAGATTCAATCACGAGTTATCAGTCTGGCGGTAGGCCAGAATTAGCCGAGAAAGAGAATGAGGAAATCGGTTTTATTTCAATTTATATGCCAGAGCAACTTGGTGAAGATGCAGTCAGAGAAGAAATTAAAAAAACAATAACCGAAGTTAGTGCATCAAGTATTAAGGATATGGGCAAAGTTATTGGTGCGGTTATGGCCAAGATTAAGGGTAAAGCCGATGGACAGCTTGTCAGTCAAATAGTTAAGGAATTACTCGCATAGTAAACCGATATCGCCCGCCCGATTGTTTTGGATTAATAAAATTTTATTCAAAACAATCGGGCTTTATCGTATACGCCGGATACCATTTAGGAACTAGACATAGCAAGCTGCCCATGATACTATATGGAAGTTCTTTTTACGAGGATCCGAGTATGGGCTGTCTGCAATTTAATGTAGGCGATAACGTCAAATTTCATTCGACGCCTTTCTTCTGGAGGGCTATCGGCTTTCTGGCATCTGTGCGATTAGCTATTGAGAATAATGTAATTTTCAAAGTTGTCGCAACTTCTACCTTTCTTGGTGAACAATTTATTCTTGTTAAGGATCCGTCTGGTAGGCATCCTTTTGAACCATTAAATGCCCATCTTTTCGAGAAAGCTTAGATAAACCGAGATATATACTCGGCTTTTTTATTTATCCAAGATGAGATAGGATATATGTATGCTGGAGCTAGTTTATGAAAATCATAGTAGCCATACAGAGCTCGAAGAGAGATTTTTTAGGAATATTCTTAATGTTATCCTTAAGAAATTTAATATGGAGGAGCAGCAAATAGAGCTGGGGCTTCAAATTGTCGAATCCAATAAAATGCACGAACTAAATAAGCAATATAGGCACAAAGATAGTGCGACGGATGTATTGTCTTTTCCGCTTGATGAGAGCAATCTTAGAAAGTATGGTATAATCGCGTTAGGAGATATATTTCTTTGCCCGAGTTATATTGAACAAAAGGCCAAGGAACTAAAGGTAAGGTTTGAAGAAGAACTTGCTAGAGATGTTATTCATGGCTTTTTGCATTTAATTGGATATGATCATGAAGTTTCAGAAGAAGCAGAAAAAGAAATGATTGATCTGCAGGAAGATATACTTAAATCAGTTATAGAAAACAAATGAAATCCCACTATATTACCGGAATAGATGTAGGCAACGCTCAAGTAAAAGTAATTATTGCCAAAATCGATAATGGCTCTTTTAGGCCAGAAATTGTTGGTGTAAGTACGGCGATATCTAGTGGCCTAAGAAGGGGTATGGTGGTTGATACTGAGGAAACGATATCTAATATTCGTAGTGCTATTGAGCATGCCCAGGACATGGCGAATTTCAAAGTAAGGCGCGCTTATCTATCGGTTAGCGGTTTGCATATTGGTACTCAGGTATCTAGGGGAGTAATCGCAGTTTCTAGGGCTGATAACGAAATTTCTCAAAACGATATTGATCGTGTCTTACAAGCAGCAGCGGTGATAAGTTTACCGGCCAATCGAGAGGTTATCCATGTAATTCCAAGGAATTATATAGTTGACGGTAAGGAATATGTAAAGAATCCTCTTGGGATGAAAGGCGTACGTCTTGAGGCCGAGGTTTTTATTATTGATGGATTGTCGCCGCATTTAAAAAATATTGCTCACTGTCTTAACGAAAATAATATTGAAGTAGCAGAACTTGTCTTTGCTCCACTGGCCGCCTCATTGGCCGTCTTGGACAAAAACCAAAAAGAATATGGGGTGTTGCATTTAGATTTCGGTGGACAAACTTCCACACTCTCTGTTTTTGAAGAAGCCGACCTATTGCATACTGCAGTTCTGCCAATTGGTTCTAGACATATTACTAATGACCTGGCCATAGCTCTGCGAACCTCAATTGATATTGCCGAAAGAGTGAAGATTGAACATGGGTCCACGGCAGAAATACAAGATATGAGAAAGAAAGACATGATAGATCTATCTGAGATATTGGCTGAAGAAAATTACATTCTACCCAAAAAACAACTGATTCGCGTAATAGATGCTAGGATGCAAGAACTAGTTGATATGGTCGGAATCGAAATGAAAAAGATTCCACGAAACGGTATGTTACCAGCTGGTGTGGTGTTGAGTGGAGGTGGTTCGAACTTACCGGGTTTTGCTACTTTAGTGAAAGATCGATTAAGATTACCAGTTCGAATAGCCGCTCCACTAAATATTGATGGTATAGGACTTCTTGGGAGCGATCCGTCATATTCGGTTGCCGCTGGCTTGGTTGCTTGGGGATTTGAAAAAGAGTTTGGCGGAGGCAAGCAACGGGGAGGCGGATTTAAGAGTATGGATATTAATTCATCAAATACAGCTAGAAAGGTTCTTAACTGGCTCAAGAACTTCTTGCCATAGGTTTAGTTATTCACAGACTTATCCACAGGCTTGCGAGGCTTCCTTGCGACCTTTTTTATTTTATGATAATCCTTATCTCAAGAAGATTGCGTTAATTGATTAATATAAAACAATATGCCACAAGTTAAACCACCGTTCGAGACATTTGCCAGAATTAAGGTTGTTGGAGTAGGAGGATCTGGAAATAATGCCTTGAGCAGAATGATTGAGGCCAGAATTCATGGAGTTGAATTTATTGCCATTAATACTGATGCGCAAGCACTACATATCTCGAATGCACCGATCAAGATTCACATTGGTAAGAGTTTGACTAAGGGTTTGGGGGCTGGCATGAATCCAGAAATTGGGCGTCAGGCAGCGGAGGATACAAAGGAAGAAATAATGGCCGCATTAAAGGGAGCTGACATGGTTTTTATAACTTGTGGTCTTGGCGGAGGTACAGGCTCTGGCGCCGCTCCGGTAGTAGCTGATATTGCTAAAGACGTCGGTAGCTTAACTGTAGCAGTTGTAACTAGACCATTTAATTTTGAAGGAGCTCAAAGATCAAGAATTGCCGAAGATGCATGGCACATACTGAGAGACAAGGTGGACGCTCTTATTAGTATTCCCAATGATCGCTTGCTTTCCGTTATTGATCGCAAGACTCCACTACTTGAGTCATTTGCTATTGTAGATGATGTGTTGAGACAAGGTGTTCAGGGTATCTCAGATTTAATTACTGTTCCGGGTATTATTAATGTTGATTTTGCTGATGTTAAGGCCATCATGGCTAATTCTGGCTCGGCTCTCATGGGCATTGGACGAGCAAGCGGCGAGGATCGAGCTATAGAGGCTGCAAAAATGGCCATTAATTCTCCGCTACTGGAGGTTTCCATAGATGGAGCCAAGGGAGTGCTATTTAATGTTTCGGGTGGTACAGATATGGCTATGGCAGAAATCAATGAAGCTGCTAGGATTATCACTGAGCACATAGATCCAGATGCTAAGGTTATCTTCGGAGCCGTTATTGATGATAAAATTAAGAAAGGTGAGATTAAAATCACGGTTGTGGCTACGGGTTTTGCTAATGGGGGTGGGATTGGTCCCAGGCAAAGTTCATTCAATTCGGGGCCAAGCCTTTTTGAACATACGGCAAAGCCTGTGGCGCCGACTCCCAGTCAGAATCAGTCAAATCAACAACCCCAATCGACTCAGCCAATCAAAGAATTAATTGACCCATCGATAAATGACGAAGAATTTGATATCCCGGCTTTTATAAGAAGAAAGATGACAAAATAAAGTTATTCCCGTGCTTATTCATTATAAGTAAATATAAAATGCCCAATCGATAGGGCATTTTATATAGGTATCAAGATTTTAGGGATACTTATCAACAAAAATGAGTGTTGCTGATAGTATTTAAAATTGCTTAAATTGATGTACTAAATTTCATTCATGAATACTCTAAATAACGATAAAGACAACTTATTCTCTGGACCTGAGAATATATCCAATGAAAGTTCCTCAATCTCTATCTCTCTGGGATTAAGATGGGAGAGATTGTTTGGTCTGGGTAATCCCTATGATGATATCGTTTGGGAGAAAAGAGTGGCCAAAATTACCAAGGGAGATGGGACTGTTGTTTTTGAGCAGAAAGATATTGAAACACCGAATTTTTGGTCTCAGACAGCAACTGATATTGTTGCCTCTAAATATTTTAGAGGTCGTATTGATTCACCCGAGAGAGAAAAAAATGTTAAGCAGATGATTGATCGTGTTGCTCGAGCTATTGGCAACTGGGGCCTAAAGGATGGTTATTTTGCTTCACCGGTAGATGCTGAAAATTTTGTAATGGACATCACATGGCTTTTAGTGCATCAATATTTCGCATTTAACAGTCCAGTTTGGTTTAACGTTGGAGTGCATGAAAAGCCTCAATGTTCCGCATGTTTCATTTTATCGGTAGAAGACAATATGCAATCAATTCTTGATTGGTATAAGGACGAAGGTTGGATCTTTAAATATGGTTCGGGATCGGGTACGAATTTATCTAAATTAAGATCATCTAAGGAACCATTGTCAAGGGGTGGTTTTTCATCTGGGCCAGTCTCATTTATGAAGGGAGCTGATGGAGTAGCTAATTCTATTAGATCGGGTGGTACAACTCGTCGAGCTGCCAAGATGGTGATCCTAAACGTTGATCATCCCGATATTAAGAATTTCATTTATTCTAAAAAGATCATTGAGGAGATGACTCAAATTTTACAGGCAAGCGGAGTCAAGAACTCCATAGAAGGGGATTTATTTGATCCATATACTTTATTGCCATATCAGAATGCAAACAATTCAGTCAGGGTTAACGATGAATTTATGAGGGCCGTTGAGGGAGATGGTTATTGGGATTTAAAGTCGGTTACAACTAGAGAGACGTTAGAAACGATAAGAGCTAATGAAATATTAGATTGGATGGCGGAGGCTGCCTGGCATTCGGCTGATCCGGGGATTCAATATGATACAACAATCAATGAATGGCACACTTGTCCAAATTCTGGAAGAATCAATGCTTCAAATCCTTGTAGTGAATACATGCATGTTGATAATAGTGCATGCAATCTAGCTTCGCTAAATTTGATGAAATTTTTAAGAGAGGGTGGTAAATTTGATGTTGATTCTTTTCGTCGGGCTATCAATGCTATTATCTTGGCTCAAGAAATATTGGTCGGAAACTCCTCTTATCCAACACCCAAGATAACTGAGAATGCTATCAATTTTAGACAGCTTGGTCTTGGCTATGCTAATCTTGGGGCTCTTTTGATGGTTTTGGGTCTGCCCTATGATTCTGAAAAAGGTAGAGCGGTTGCTGGTAATATCACATCAGTTATGTGCGGTGAGGCATATAGAATGTCGGCATTAATCTCTCAAATTACAGGACCTTTTAATGCGTATGATACTAATCGAGAGCCAATGTTAGCCGTAATAAAGAAGCATCTAGAGTCTGCTAATGATCTTTATGAAAAATCCCAAAAAATTAGTATCGGAGATAATTATCTTGAGATTACATCACGACTAGTTTGGCACGAAGCTCTTGAGCTTGGTAAAAAATATGGATATCGTAATGCTCAGGCAACCGTGTTGGCTCCGACTGGTACAATATCTTTCTTGATGGATTGCGATACGACTGGAATTGAGCCCGAGTTGGCGCTTATCAAATATAAAAAATTAGTGGGTGGAGGCGTTCTAAAGTTAATCAATAATCAAGTCCCATTGGCACTAAGGAGATTGGGATACTCAAACGAACAAATTGAAGATATAGCTGCATATATGCTCGAGAAAGAAACTATTGAGGGAGCCCCTCGTTTAAGGCCCGAAGATGTTAGTGTTTTCGATTGTTCATTCAAGGCGACAAATGGCGAGAGAAGTGTAAGCTGGATGGGTCACATAAAAATGATGTCTGCGGCTCAGCCATTTGTTTCTGGTGCTATATCCAAGACTGTTAATTTGCCCTCTGAGGCGACGATTGAAGATGTTAAAAATGTATTTATCGAGGGCTGGCGATTGGGATTAAAGGCCATTGCAGTTTATCGAGATGGATCGAAATCAATTCAGCCACTAACTACTAAAAAAGATGAAGGGGAAAAGGATAAATTAGTAGAAAAGGTAAATGGTTATACTAGAGTTAAACTACCAGACGAGAGACCATCTCTTACTCATAAATTCTCAGTCGGTGGTTATGAGAGTTATCTAACTGTCGGTTTGTATCCG
>Ga0209728_1002139_pt1 | contig 10421 bp, 26 predicted proteins | sample RifGroD1_FD_183997 | JGI IMG/M metagenome (GOLD analysis project Ga0209728, IMG submission 183997) | Groundwater microbial communities from Rifle, Colorado, USA - Groundwater D1 (SPAdes) (version 2) | ecosystem: Environmental > Aquatic > Deep subsurface > Groundwater | place: Rifle, Colorado... | reverse complement strand
TTTGCACTAAAGTTATAAATTCATAATTAACACATTTTTTAGCTAATTCTTTAACCTCAGTATCCCATTTGATAGAAAAGTTTGTCATATTAATCCATCCTTTCAAATTTTAAATTCAGTATACCATGAAATCTGCCTTTTAAACTACATTATCAGAATTAATTATTTCTTCAATTTTATGCTTGTATGTGTAATTAAATGATTCTGGTTTACTGACCTTAATCTTACCATTCTTTAACTTGAATATAGTCTTTTCAATTACACATAATCCACCACATTTGTTATATTGGCTTTCATATCCATAGGATTTAATTGATTGTATGTTTGTGTCTAATGACTGTGAAATAGCTTCTAAACGCCTGAACACTCGACTAAAATAAATTGGCAAACATAATACATTAGCTTTAAAACCTGCCCAATCCCCAGTATCTTCTTCAGACCATCTTTCAATATTTAGAATAATATTACGATTACCTATTAAAATTTCTTTGAGTCTGAATAAAGGATTTTTAATCTTTGAGAGATATGTATAAGCATTATATTTATCTTCATCCCATGTGCCAAATTCTACTTTTTGGATTGGACTTCTAAAAAATAATCCCTTTTCAATTCCTTCCTCAGATTTAATAACAAAGTTTTTGTAATTTTCAATTACAGTTTCAAACATTTAGACGCCATCTCCTCTTTTAATATTTATTTCTTGGTTTAATTATATTTCAGTTTGGGATAAATTACAATAGCGTTTTGAGTAAATATAAAAATAAAGTTGGAAGATAATATTGAATCTGTTATATCATAATTTGGATATAAGTATTAACCATTCCAATCTGAGCATTCGTTTACATTGAAGATAAATTTAAGTTTGTGGCCTTTGATACAGGATTTTGATTCTACATGATCACAATATAAATTAAGGCAATTCCAATGTTTTAATTGCATTTAAATTCTCCTTTCTATCCTATCACATAAAAATAACATTTTAACGACTTTTGATTAACTTAAAAGCCTCTTCTCTAGCATGTTTGCTTTCAAATATAATTTCAATTTTATCATTTCTCAATTGTTCTGAACCTTCACTATCAAATAAATCAAAACCATCCCAAAATGAATACTCCATATTATGTTGATCAAGAATTTCCAAATCCTTTTGTTTAACCATTAATCCATATTCCATGATAATCTACCTCCAATAATTTTTTATTTAGCAATCTGTGCTAATCACATAAACCCACAACGTCACAACCCTTGCTGTTATGCTGTTATAGCGAATATGGGCTTAAATCGTTAGCAATGATTAATAATAATCACAGAATCCCATAAGGTAATTGTTATACATTTTATTAAGATCATCTGATGTAACCAAATTACCTGAAAGTGTTTGAAGATACTCTTTCTTTGTCAATGGTTTCTTTTCAACTTTATACTCATTCATTTAATTAACTCCTTTCAATTTGGGAATTAAAGTTTACTTTTCATACCCTAGTTGAATAATGCTTTTTATACATTCAATTCCATATGCCATACTTTCATAATTACCTTCATTATAACCTTCTACACTATTAAAAAGATGATACTTCCCTTTCAGTTCTTTGCCGCAATTATTACAAGCATATGCACCATTTGAATTATCTTGTATCCCTTCATATATCCATTCTTGACCATCAATATTAAAACAACATCCAATTTGATCTTTATACGTCATATACTCAACTCCTCCTGTTATTACTAAATACATTCAAACTTGCTTTTCATAGGCTAATAATACGTTGTTTTTCTATTTGATGCCACATGTGCAGTACCACACATTTCCATAGTATGCTCTGTAACATATCCAACATCATAACTTATTGAAAGCCCTTTTGAGGATAAAAACGATTCTAACGTTTGTATTTTCTTTTCTAAATATTTAATTGTTCTTTGATCTTCGGATTTTACGGAATGCCCTAATGCAAAACCATTGCTTCCCATTTCTATTTCTGAGCAAATATCAAGAGCATCTGTTAATTCGTTTATTTGCTCAATAGTTACTTTTATACAATTATCTCCTGCCCATTCTTCAATTGCAATTTGAATATTTTTATTCATAGGTTTGCCCCTTCGTCTTAGTTTTTAAGTGATTTACTCAACTGTTATTTCAATAAAACAACCTTTGAAAAAGTTACCTTGTCTTAAATCATAGAATGAGTTAAAAGGTATTTCACTTTCTCCTTCTTGTTCTGCTCTATCAAGATATTTTTCTAATCTAACATACCCTTGAGCAAATCCCGGCATTTTATAATGCATAATTTGCTTTGAATACCTTTCATCTTCTAATATAAAATAATTTTCCTTATCACTGGAATTGATGTTGGTTTCATATCCTGCTATAAAACCAAGTCTGTTTAGTGCATCTTCCCTACTATCACAAATAAAAGATACTCCATTAATAGCAACTGCAAAATCATTATTGAGTTGATTCTCCCAACTTTTTCTTCTCTTGTCATTAAAGTTTTCAGTGTTAAAAGTAATTTTATACATTCTAACCACTCCTTCTAATTTATTAATTTTACCTCGAATCAATACACCATAATCGATTGTTATACTGTTATAGAATTATGGTGCAACTTCAATTAATCTTCTTCAGATAATAATTGTTCAAGTAAATCTCTTTCAACGTCTAATTGGTTTTGAACACTTCTTAAAAATGTTTGGTCATTCATATACTTTGCATATCTTACGTCTCTACCATTTAGTATTCTTTCAAACTCTTCAATATTTCTCTTTCTTAAATTAACTAAATATACTTTTCGTTCTTCCGCCGTTTCTAAATCTTCTCTAAACATTTTTAATACACTCCTTATTTTTTAAAATTTCAATCTCTAAAACCCTACTGTTATAAGGGTTTTAAGATCCAATACTTGGCATGAAATAATAGTTTTCTCGGATCAAACATAAAATCCATGAATAGCGTACTCACCTAATTTTAAATTCGCTTTCTCTTTTGCATATTTATGAGCATCTTCAACATTTTTAAACCCTTTAGCAACAGAAAAATCCACACAAACTGGCAATCCATCACCTTCAATATATCTGCCCTCTACATAATTATCATAACAATTTTCAGTCAATAGGGAAATAAAGTAGACATATGATTTACCAAAATCATTTCCAAATAATATCTTACATTCTTCATATGAAAATGACTCTTCAATAAAAACATTCTCATTATCAATAGTAACACAATATTCACCGTCATCTAATGGAAGAACACATTCTGACTTATCCTCAATAATCGCAATATCTCCCACTATAATATCTTGAAATATATCAATTGATGAATTATGGTTATTCCAATTAATGTCTTTAACATTCACAATAGGTAATTTAATTGACATTTTAATTCCTTCTTTCAATTAATTTAAACTCATTACAAGGACTTTAGCATAAATACCTCAGTACCATTATCGCCTTGCTGTTATAGCTTAAATGGCGTAGGTATTGACGCTAAGGGACTTATATAGAGTCCTTTACTCAACAATAGACCATATTTTGCAATTTAATGATTCAAGTACAACATCTCTCAATATATTATGCTCAAATCCATTTACATTAATATATACAAGGTCTTTAACCTTATCTTTTGATGGATTATCTAGAGTTCTTTCAGCCCATTTAATTTCTCCTTTCTTTGATATTGCTCTTTTATTTTGGTGATTATATAATGTTCCGGTGTATCTCCATCATTGAAAAATCTATAATACATTCTCCCAATCTTTCTATATTTTTCTTTTAACTTTTCGTTGATTGGTAGAGTTTCAATTAAATCACCATCAAGTTTTTCCTCTAAGAATGTTTGATATTTACCTTTTGAATTCCAATATGTATTTTCTAATTTTAACATAATAATTCCTCCATTTAATTAAATTTAAAATTCCCTGAACGTCAGAACGCGAATTGTTATAGTATATTTGGCATATTTGACATATACAAATTATACCACAACTAATTCAATACATCGAGTTTTCTGTACTTGTTCTGATGTAAATAGTCCAGTTAATATTTTTCTATTTCCTCCTTGATTCCACAAATAAACCTTAATAAATGATTTTTGGCCTCTTGTGATCACATGACCTTTTTTAATCCATTGGACATAGGAGAATAAATTATCTCCAGTATAAACAAATCCTTTAAGTATAGCTTCTCTTAAAATAATATCATGATTAGATTTTAATACATTTACATTTGACACAGTATTTTGGCAACCTCCTTAATACTTCTGTTATTAATAAAATAAGATAATTAATTTATATCCCTTAATTTTTACATGGTATAATCTCATAGAATATTTTATATTTAGATTATACCATGTATCCTTAAATGATACAAATTAAGCTACTTTCACTTTCTTCTGAGAAACTAAAACAACATCAGATAATTTCATGATCTTAGTTACAGTTTTGTTATTCCATATTCTCAAACACACTTCGCAGTATGGAACTGGATCTAAACCTCCTAGATAAGCAATATGGATAATGTTTCCTGGATAAAATCTATAAACCATTTCCTTACCTAGATACAGGGAATTTAGTTTTGATACAGGGAGAGTGGATAATTTTTTACTACCTTTGATTTTTGCCATTTGATTACCTTCTTTCAATATTTATTTTTTGGTTAGTGATATGATATAGATTATGTAAGATTATTTGGATATATGAGCAATGAGCTTTTCGAAGTTTTGAATGGTAAATGGAATATTATGCTCCGCACAGATATTTTTGAATTCTTGAAGTAATTTTAAATTCATTGTGTGACCTCCTTTGGTTTTATTTTAGGATATAATAATTAGGTTTATATCCTTTGGTCAACTCTTATATACGATTTGTTATACAAGAATTGAGCAAAGAGCATAAGCTCTTTAGAGTCAAATGATATGGTACTTTGCTAGGATTTGATGAATTCCAATTCACTATCTATAAAGTCAACATAGTAATCCGCTTCATCACTACAACCTTTTATATCACAAATGCCACTTCCTCCATTGTCCAAGAGATTTTCTTCAATTGGATGATCTTTTAAACAGGTTTCACATATTCCTGACCAGTGATGAATAGTATTGGGTTTAAGTTTTTCATCTTTAAATCCGTCTTCAATCTGTTCATTCCAATTGTCAAAAGTGATTCCTCTGAATACTAAATTAGTTCCTTTAATTGCTCTCATCTTATATTCCTCCAATAATTTATTTTTAGAGTGTTTAATACTCTCCTGAACTTCCTGCGCTACTGTTATGGATATAATGTCTGTTATAGCATTATTGACGCTCAAAAGGGCTTTAAATGCCCTATAATTATTGATTTTCCATTGCAAAATTTAAGGTTCTAATTTTAATTTCTAGTTCATTCAGTTCGTTTATGGTATCCATTAATCTAGAATAAACAGTAAATTTATCCATTTTTGAAATCATATTAGAATCGGACTTCAAAATAAACTCTGAGAACTCCTTTTTAATTTCTTGAAATTTCTCAGTTAAATCCTCTTCATTCCTGATAAGTTTTTCAAGTTTTTTCTTAAGATAGACAAAACTCTGTCAAGTGCTACTGCTATGCTGTTATTGAGTTTTGTCTAGCCTCCAGATATTAATTAATCTTCTTTGGAAATAATCAAATAGTCTGTACTTGAATTTAAATAACTAATATACCCTAGTTCATATAATTCATTTCTAAATTCTTCTAGATTTTCAATTGTGCTCACTGGAATTTTACCTAATTCCTCAATAATTTCTAGCGTTCTTTGGTTGATCATTGCTATTACTCCTTTCAACCTTGCTCCTTAACGAGCTAACAGGTTAGGCAAGACTTGGAACTTACCTTGCACATTACTACAACCTGGAAAGGCTGTAGTCCTCTGTTAACTTACATAATCTTGTTTTCCCATGCTTTCCAAGCACTTGCTTTTGTCGGGTATTCGCTAACAGGAAAAACATAAGAATTAAATTGTCCGTCTGATATTTCCCAACATTTTGCAAGGAATCTATATCCTTCGTCATCATAGCATTCATGGTCAATTAGATTGATAGTCCAATAATCTTTTGACATTTAAACACTTCCTTTGATTTTACAATCGATACAAGTTATCATTAACGGATCAAATTCTTGATGTCCTTCTACTAATAGCCAAAATGGATCATAAAATAAATCGGCTTTAGTTGGTTTACCACATACTGGACAAATAACATCTTGATTATGCTCCAGTCCTTTAACTTTAAGTTCTTTAAGCATTTTAAATTCCCTCTTTCTACAATATTTTGGTTCAATGTCACACGCCAATTTGTTATAGGATTATTGGTGTGCAACCTTCAATCAACGTATTGTTTTTCTGATTGTGTCCAATGTTTTTTCGTCCAGTGTTTCAAGTAAGATATGATATACACTAGATTTTAGAGCATCAATAACCATATTAAAAATTTCCAATGGATTATAATTTTCTAAAATGCTTTCGATTTCATTCTTTTGGTCTATACTTAAATCTGAAGGAACTCCACTGACTCCATCGCTCCAAAACAGTCTAAATGTACCTGGATGGTCTTCGCTTTCATAATCATATGATTCAATTCTCATGTTTCTCCATTGAGATGATACGGAATATTTAATTTCTACTTTTCGCATAATAATACTTCCTTTCTAATTAAATTTGATTTATAATCAAATTACCATGTCTATCAGACTCCAAAATCCCATGATCACGATTAGGAAATTCGTAGGTAGAATCTGGAAATATTGTTATAACGATTGGTTTATTAATATTCTCATCATGGGAAATTTCTTCGTTATTCAAGTATTCATACTTACGACCATTAATGACAACATAAATTTCTCTTGAGTTATGAATAGCTAGACGTAGGGCTTTTTCTAAGACTTCTTGTTTGATCATGGTTAATTATCTCCTTTCTTCTTAAAACATACCTTCTTGAATGGAAATAATTTTTTCATAATCTCCATCAAAAATCTGTTTTTCTGCCCATGATCTTGCTTGAGATTCCGAAGGGGATTGCACCCATTGTGGGGATTGTGCAGTCCCTCCCTTTTCGAAAATAATCGTAAACCAAGACATTTTAATTTCTCTCATCTTAATTCCTTCTTTCTTAATTAATAAATAAAATTTACTAGATTAATAATAGTCTATCACGCTTGCACGCATACGTCAATAAAAATTTACTCTTTCTTCTCCTTTTCGTCTAAGTATTTCTCAATAGCTTCGGCTGTTATTTGTGCTAGTGGCCTGTTGGTCTTTTTAGCATAAGTGTCTAAACGCTGACGTAATTCTAGTTCAATTCGGGTATTAAGGGACACTTGCATTTTTAAACCTCCTTTGCTGTGTAATAATATAAGTATACTATACATGCGTGCGTATATGCAAGATTAAGATACTCTAATGACAACATGTCCTCTTTCAGTTGTTTCTAATCCGTGAACATCTAGCATTACTGATTCTCCAATTTTTAAATTCCCTAGAATACATTTAGTGCGTTGCATGTTCATATGAGGAAAAAAGCATTTCCATTTCCATAAAAATTCTGCTACACCGATGACAGGTATTCCGTTTTCCATTTTAAAAGATTTTTCAACTCTTTCCATTATTTTATCCTCCTTAATTCTAATAATTTTTGAAAACGCTGAACCGTATAACCCTTGCTGTTATAGGGTTTATGATATCATGAATTGGATTAAATTGTAAGTTTTATTGGGTTGTAAACATATCACCAAATACCCATAATTTTTTAGACATTTCTTTATGTGGTAATTGAGTAAATTCGATTTGATACATAGGAATAATTTTACCAGTTGGTTCAGGGTTATTATTGTGTTTTGAATTTCGTTTAATTTCTTCTTCCTCTTTATAATTAACAATAATACCATCTAAATCAAAATAATCATCATGTAATTCTTTGTGTGGAATAGTTGTAACCTTTTTACCTATTAACAATTGTAATTCCTCCTTCTAGTTTATCATAGATTCTTTACTTTGATGAACTCCAAAACCCTACAACCTTTGTGAGCGTCCTGTTATACTCTGTTATAGGATTTTAGGCATTATCAAATTAATTATATTAGTTCTTTTACATATCCCTTATTTACCCATTCTTTAGGAGCATATTGACCTAGTAGTTCATATCCTAACCATGCAGGGATATTCTCTTTCCTTTCTTCGAGGTTTAATTCTTTTGCTCGTTGTTCTGCTTTGGTAGTCCATACCCAAATACCATCAGTTTTAGTTTTCATCTTTTTACCCTCCTTTTTATTTATACATTATACAAATGGCATTCAATAATTGAATTTTGAGCATCACAGAACCCCATACCGTATTTATTTAATTTATTGCAAATATCCTCAAAATCTGTCGTGTTGATTCTCCCTGCTCGTTTAATTCTCTCCACTCCTAGATTAATATAACCCATTCTTTCAGATTCTTTTTGCTCTGCATGGTCAATTTCATAACCTAAGATATTCCGTTCTTTAAGAGATTTTAAACATTCTTTAACTGAACTATAGCCCATTTTAAATACCGTAGTGCTATAAGGATTGCCAAAAGGAAAACCAATATTTCTATTGGTATTATATTGGGTAAATTCTCCTGTTTCAAAGTCAATAATTTTAATTTCATTCCAACCATGATTTTTATGCTCCTCTACAAATGTTTTTATCATTTATAAACACTCCTTTTTATTTCAGTTTAGTCAATTCAATTCCCTGCTCTATATTTTCAAGGGCTTGCAACCTTCATAACATTTCTGTTATGGCTATATTAGGGAAAGGGATTATTAGTCCCTTATAGTATATCATGCAGTATACCTATACAGATACCAGTCTCCATTGTTTACCACATCATTCCCCTGCCTATCCTTTTTGACTGACTTTCTTTCCTGCTTTTCACTGATAAAATTATTTTGTATTGGTTTATGGTCAACAACTTCAATTCTCTGAATTGTGACTGTTTTATCAGTTAATTTTACCACTTGAAAAGCTCTAAGAAGAGTATTCCCACTGATGGAATAAGATCCTACAACGTCCCCAATATTAAAAGGGTTTTCTACTTTCTGTGCTTTTTCATCTTGCCAATCTTCAGGAATTTTTACTTCTTTAATTTCTGCATAAGGACAAGAAGCGTCCATTCCTGTTAATGGGTGCTCTAAGAATACGGCTGTTATGGTCTTAGGATTAACTCGAATAACTTTAGCCCATACTTTATGGCGATAATTTAAGAATAAATAACCTGGCTTAATATCAGATTTGTTATACATTTTCTGACCATTTTCTTCAAGTTTGTTTTTAATTTGCTCCATGCAATTTTGAAAATATCCTAGTTTGTCTATTTCATATTCCAATCTATCAAGGGATTCATTCAAATAACCTTGAATTTGTTCCTCTGTTTTCTCCTGATAAAAAGAAGATATTGTTTCATTGTTATTCTTTTTACACAGAATATTTTCATAAGATTCGACATTCTTTTGAATTTTTCTGATTCTTTTTTCGCATTCTTCGATACGATTGTTAAGATATATAGGACTTTTTAACTGTGTACTATCGGCTGTCATCCTTGTAGTTTCAGCTTTTTCTGCAAAGTATTCTGACTTTTTATATTCCTCGAATCCTTTGTGATATCTGTCATAAATTCGCTGTCTTCTGTTCGTAAATGCTTGTGATCCAGAATGACCTGCAATAATTGGTTGAGTAAAGAAAGCAATGTCTCCATGATGAGATTCTAATTCAGATTGCAGGGACTTAGCTCTGTTATTTGCATTCTGAGCATATTGGTCGTAACGCTCTGCTCTGTGTTCTGCTTTTTCTTGTTTGCGTTCTAGTTGCTCTGCAAATGTTAAGCGTTCACCAGTTTTCTCTTCCTCAGTAAAACCTAGTTTTTTAGCTATTTGAATTGCTTGATATTGATTATGAATTGATCTTGATACCCATGCTTTTGCAGTACCAGAAAAGAGATAAGAACTCTTAATTTCTTTTTTGAGTTCATCAGATAAAGCAAGATAGTCTGATTTTTCGAAGTGTAGTTCAATTTTACCAGTTTCGAGGTTTTTAATGTAATTTTTAGACATATGTAGCACGCTCCTTTAAATTTGATAGAGTCTTAAATACTCTCCAAGCCGTAATATTTATATTTACAATTATATCACGACCTAGAGAATAATTAAAGCTTATAGAGCGAGAAATAAAAAAATTTATCTCGCTCTATCATATAAAAGTTTGGTTTTATTTGCTAGAAAATCTAGGCAAAAAACAATTTTCAAATTGCTTCGTTTGTCGGTTTAGATTGTTTTGGATACCGCTAATATCATGAGCAAAATTAAAATTATCTGCATTCAAAAATTCTTCAAGTCTCAAATTGAATTCACGGTTCGCACATTCTAAATCCATAATTAAAGAAAATCTGTCAAA
>Ga0209728_1002138_pt1 | contig 10430 bp, 32 predicted proteins | sample RifGroD1_FD_183997 | JGI IMG/M metagenome (GOLD analysis project Ga0209728, IMG submission 183997) | Groundwater microbial communities from Rifle, Colorado, USA - Groundwater D1 (SPAdes) (version 2) | ecosystem: Environmental > Aquatic > Deep subsurface > Groundwater | place: Rifle, Colorado... | reverse complement strand
TTTTCTCTATATCACCTTCTATTTCTATCAATTTTTGTTCGTATAATAATTTTAAATATTTCTTTATTGTTCTTGCATCTTTAATAACATTAATATAATTTGTTTTCTTTTTAGAATAAGTTATCTCTGGCCTTTTCTCATAATTTCTACTTAGTATATTTTGCATTTCTTTTATAGTTACTTGAAATTTATCTCTATTGCATTTTATTTGTAATAATACACAATAGATAGCAAATCCTTCTGTTCCTATATATTTAAATATATTTACCTCACTTGCATTGGTTAACCATTCATTGTCTATTCGTATAAAAGTTTTACTCAATAAATATTCTACTCCTCTATAAATTTTATTATTATTTTATTTGTCTGTTTTTATTGTTAGTCCATAATATTAATTCCCTGCTCAATGCATTAGTCATTCGATATAACCAATAAGGCTTTTTAGTTTCATTATTAAAACCATCATCTAAACATAAAAATCCCTCCCTTTTTAAATGATTATGTAAAACAGGAGAATAACATTTATAAATATCTCCTGTTTTAATACCTTTATTATTTTGTTTTATATCTATCATCATAAATAACCACCTTTATAAATTTATTTTACAACAAAACAAAAATAGAGTTTATTTCAACTCTATATGTATTATAACATTTATTTTATCATTCTGTCAACATTTATTTTCTAACCTACTCAAAAATAAATCATAACAAATGAATAATTTGCTCTTAACTATTTACTTTTCCTTGGAGACATTTTTCTTTTCAATTCTGTTAATGTATCTATATAACTATCTAACCAATAACCATCAAAACATATATCTGTTTTCTTATTCCAGAAAATATGTCCATCATCTTCATTCATAAGATGAACAAGAGGATTATTGTTTTTTCTTTCCTCAATCCACACTGCCATTATTCCACCTTTCAAGTATAATATTTTATGTTTATTCCATAAATCTTTTATATCCTTATCATTAAAACATTGATTATCTCCGAAAATATGTATTTCATTTTCTTTTTTATTTATAGTATATTTTACCATTTTAATTTCCTCCCTTATAACCTTATCACAAACGTATCAAAATAATAATTAGTATCCTTAATTTCATAATTTGCTAAACGTGGTATTTGTCTTAATACTTCACCTATAAATCCACATGCAATTTCTTTATCATCTACGAATATTGATAATCCTTTTACTGGTATTTCATTAAAGTTAATTTCTTTAAGTTTCATTTTCAAGTCCTCCTCAAATAAATCATCATTTTTTATCCAAACCTAACCCAAATATCCTTCATATCTTCAAAATGATTGCTAATTAAAATGTATGTATCATAATTTTTACAACTAACATCTACTCCAACCAACGGACAATTAACATCAGTAAATTTCATATTGTTTTCAATAATGTTTATCACAGTTACAAGTGCATGTTCAGGTGAATTTAAATATTTTATATCGTGAATTTCATGATAGCCACCATCTTTAGTAATTAATTCGTTTGTTGTTATTACTTTCATATGATTTATCATTATTATATTCCTTCCTTTATTCAGATAACCATTTTTTATGTTCTGCTTTCTGCAATATAATCATAGCTATCTTCAATGTATAAATCTATCCATTTTCCACTTTTAGTTTTAATCCTATATGGGTTAGATAAATTTTCATTGTTAATAAATTGAAACAATATATCAAATATTTGTTCATCTAATTCTAATTCTTTTTGTTCTTTTGCAATAATCATAATAACATCTCCTTTTCTATATAATTTAATTTAATAATCTTTAATAATTAAAGATCGTGGTATATTTTCTTCTGTTCCATCAAGATAATGAATTATTGCGTTACCATCTTTTAATATCTTTATAAAAGCACATTTTTTAGTTTCACCTTTTCCTTCTTTCCAATAAATACCATGCCCAAATACTTCAGAAGCTATTGCACCACAATGTCCACATTTATATTTATTAGAACCATATTCATCTAAATCTCCAGAAATATGATTCATATTATTATTACTACAGTATTTACATTTCATAATTAAGTCCTCCTTTTATAATAATTTATCACAATTTCTACATAAGAATTTATAATTTTCATCTTTTGAATCTAATCCACAATTTAAACATTTTGAAGTTTCTATTATAGGAATTCTTTTACCTACCCATATAGATAATTCTCCTATTAATTTTTCCGCATTTTCTAAATAAAATTGATTATAAGTAAGTTTACTATTTTTCTTTATACGCGCATTTTTAATCTTGAATCTTGCTGCAAGTTGTAATCTATTAAATTCATGAACAGAACAACCACTTGAACAAAATCTCTCATAATTTAATTGAATAATATTTAATACTTTCAGTAATGATTCTATTTTTTTATCTATTTCTTCGGCAGTTAACAAGATAGAATTTTTACGTTCAAATCCTTCACAATTTCTTTCTTCACATCTTTTAGTGCAGTAAGTATCATTATCTTTATTTACAAGATAACAAGATGAATCGCATCTTCTTACTTTTTTACAATTAAGACAACAATCAGTTTTATTAGGTCTATCATAAGTTATTTTTGTTATTTCCATTAATATTTCCTCCTTAAAATATCATGATCAAAACTCTCTTTTATTAAATATCATCATATACATAAATATATAACATATCAAATAATTCTTTCTTTTTCTTAATATTATTTTTAACAATTTTACTTTTTAATAAATTCTTTAATATCTATTTCATTATCATTATCATTTAAAATAGAAATTAATTTAAATAATGTAGGTTTTAAAATAGTTTTTATTCTACCATTTTCTATTTGTGATATATATGATGGGGATTTATTTAACATTAAAGATAATTCTTCGCTTTTTATTTTCTTCTCATTTCTTTTTGTGAATATTTCCATTATTAATTGTTCTGTTAATTTAATTTTATATCTCATAATTAATCTCTTCCTTATTTTATTATGTATTCTTTAATTACTTCGTCTAAATTTACTTGATTAGATTCAAAATCATAATACAATAATGGTATCTTACTTCGCTCACCTTTAATTATATCATTGCTTATCGGAATAGTGTCTACAATACTACCATTCTTAATAATGTAAGTCATACTATTCTTTTTATCTACGGCACATATTATTGTATTTTTATTTATCATTGATTTTAATCTAATAAATTGTAAATGCAAATATCTTAGCATATTTTTTTTCTCCTTCTATTATCCCATACACAACCTCAAAACCATCTGCAATTAAAAATACTCTACACAATCCACAACTAAGTTCAAATTTTCTATTACTATCTTTACCAGAGCAATTCTTTATACCACATTTATTAGTATGTTCACATATTTCACTTGGCTTTAAATGACTACCTTTTATTTGTTTATTGTTTCTTTTTATTTCACATCATCCCTTCATAAGTACCTAATCTATTAAACAATCTAAACATACTTACTAATTCTTTATCCTTCTCACAAGCAATTTTAATATCTTTCTCTGATAATTCTGTATATTGCAATAATCTCTCAATCCATTCTTCTTGTTGTTGATTTTCTTCCTGGAGTCTGGTATTATCAAGTTTTAGTTTTCTATTTTCAGTATTGCATTCCTTAAATTTATTCACTAACATATTATTATCTTTTTGGAGTTGTACTATTTTATCTTGAAGATGTTTTTCTTTTGCAGTTAGTTTAGATTTCATGTGTGATTAATCTCTCCTTTTATTATACATCATAAATAAACATTTTAGGTACTTCATTAAAATAAGGATTCCATTCATAATTGTCAATATTAGAATCCTCATTTAAACAAAAATTAATACCTTTTATTTGATTTAAATAATGTGTTTTAAGACCATTTAATTTATGTTCATAATTTAATGGTTTGGATTCAATATATTCTATTTCTTCTTTGCATCTTTTTAATTCTTGGTCTATTAATTTTACGCACTCTCTTAATTTATTTCTACTTTCAATGATATGACTGGTATTTTTCATAATGTATCTCTCCTTTTGTTTGGTTCTTTCTATTATATTAACATATGTGATGATGTATGTCAATATATTTATTTTAATATTTTGTTGATTTTATTTATAAAAATAAAAACTCTTAGAATATAAGAATTTACTGGATTTAATCTTTAACTATTTTTTATTAATACTTCTACTGTAATTATAAACATCAACCTCATGTATTTTTATATCATCTCTGATTGTTAATTTTACATAATCATATAAATTAAAATACTCATAATAATATTCTCCTTTTTCTCCAGGATTAATTATATATGACACTCCTAGTACAAATAGATGTTTATCCATAAAACCATCCCCTTTATAGCTCAGTATAAATTTCACATTTTATTTACTTATTTTCTTTAATAATGTATCAAGTTTATTTAATTTTGTATTTAATTTTTCAATATGTTTAGCAAAATATTCTTTATCATCCACTTGATGTATTTTATCCATTGACGAATCCAAAGCAGATTCTAGTTTTCTCATTTCATCAATAATTAATGATTTAATTAAAGTTATTTCACCTTTATTTAAGTCTTCTTTATTCATAATTCCTCCTATTTTAATAAATCTTGCAATTTATATCATTTTAATTATTTCTTCATACACTTTGTTAATCTTTTCAATTTCACTCTCTGGAATAAACAATCTATAATATCTTACATAATAAGTACACAGATTGTTGGTTATCATACCATTGGGAAGAATCCAAATTTTATTGTCGGAAAATTTACCACACTTTGTTATATGAAAACCATTGTAAGCATAATTAGGATTAGTACATTTAGAAAAGATAAAATCAACTTTATTTGTTATTTCATCTTCTGTAGGATTCTCTGAAGGAATTCCTAATTTATCAGGTTCTATCATTAAAAAATATTTATTTGATAAATCTATCATAATCAAAATCATCCTTTTTGTATAAATTTTATTTGGTTAAGTTTCACCTATAAATATCTATTGTAAAATCCAATTCTTCTTTAATTTTTTCTTCTATTTCGTAATCTGTGTCATCGTCTGCAACTTCCACACGACCACTATATGATCCTATTGGTCTAACTGTTACTTCATAATCAACCCACATAATATTTCACCTCTTTTCTATTAATATTCATTAACTGTTTTTACCATAGTTTTCTTATCACATTTCAAACATTTAAATTGTGTTTCTAATTCATATCCTATATCTACTTTATAATCCCCATAAGACTCTACACTTGTAGTACCTCGAATTTTTGATTGTGTGATAGTTCCATATTTATTTGGAGACAAAATAGTATTGGTTTTGTATTCTATATTATTTAAAATATGTTTAAATCCAATAAGTTGACCACAATGTTGACATATAATTTTTTCATTTATAGGTTTCATGTATTTCCTCCAATTATATCTTACTTTATTAAATTTCACAAACAACTACAGCACCACAAACTTGACACTTACCATTTGCTATAACAGTATTCACTTCTATAAATTTACCTGTTTCATCGAAGTAAAATAAAGGAATTGTATTATGATGATTATGTTTTAACCTGATAGAAGTACAATTGTATTCATCTGTTTCCTCAAATATTTCTACTTTGAATTGATTCATTAGATTTTTGAATTTTTGTAGATTGGTCATATTAGATTATCTCCTTTCTTAATTCATTACATTTTATTATAAATCTACCATCTTGACTAATTAAACTTAAATTATTATCTTTAGAACAACCACAGAAAGGACAATTATAAATATTATTATAGTTTAATTCATCAGTTTCTTTAAATTCTGCTCCACAAGCAAAACACAACATTACATTTTTATACTCAATTTCAGTTTTTGTTTCTATCTTCACATATTCTGTACCTAATTCTCCACTACATAAACTAACTGCTTTTCTTTCTGCGGCATTACCCATTATGGTATTATATACTAAAGAATCATCTTCATCAAATTCAAGTATTAAATCAAACGGAATATTTATTGCTTTGAATTGATCTCCTTTCATTAATTTCTTTTCATCTGCTAATTTAATAATTTCCCATAGTCTCATGTTAATATCACTCCCTAACCTTCTTCGTAATTTGCTTGACTTTTATCAAATTTTAAACCACAAGAATTACATTTAAATTCTATATATTTATTGTAAAAATCAATATTGCTAGAATCACAACATGGACATACTACAATTATCATATTAACATTTCTCCTTTATTTTAAATTATTTACATTGTGACAAAACTCATACTTTATCTAAAAATATCTATTGAAAACTCCAATTCCTCTTTAATCTTTTCTTCTATTTCATAATCCGTAGCATCGTCTGAAACTTCTATGCTTCCACTATATGATCCAATTGGACGTACTGTTACTTCATAATCTACCCACATAATATTACCTCCTTTTATTATAATCTACATTTACACCATCTATGTGCTATTTCAATAAGCATATTATGATATAATATTGCTTCGTATTTGTCACCAAAATAAGATTTATAATGTTTTGCTATTAATGACAATGGTTCATTTTCTAATGTATCTTTTTTAAGTTGTATTTTTATATATTGATGATAACAATCTTCTAATGTGCTATCTGATATACCTGAAAATAGATTTATAAATTTTGACATTATTATTCCTCCTTATTCCCATCCCAACAATTTTAACATATCATCACACCATTTTCTACTATCTTCATCTCTCCCATAATCACTACTACCTTTAAATCCTTGCAACCATGCATCTCTTTCTACACATACACAACTTTTACCATCTTCTGTTTCAACACCATATTTATATTTATCAATTCTTACTCTTGGTGTTTTCTCAATAAAGGCTACTCTATCAGAAACATTTTCTATTTTACCATTTTTAATTATTCTTGTAGCACAATAATTATCTATTATAATCCAATCAGATAATTCTTTAAATTTATGATAATTATCAAAAATATTATTGTCAACTAAATACATTTCTGAACAAATTTTTAAATCTGGAATTAACATCAAGCATAATTCATTATTATTTTTAGAACATATATAATCTTCTGATGGATTATTTCTTTTAGCATATTTACATGACATTTTATGTATTTCTCCTTTTATTTTAATATCGTGATCATATAACCATATTATAATATATTTATTAAACTATCTGCCTCATGTTTATTGATAATATTTTTATTAAATGCATCCATAATTTCAATTTTTAATTTATGATAATTATAATATATCCCTTTCTTTTGTTCAATTATCTTTTGTCTTAGTTTATTATACATACAAATACTTATCCTTATTATTTTCTTATTCTATTCACCCACTACAATCCATACTCTCTTATGACCAATCTTAATTTCCTCAAAATCAAGTTTATCTAATGTTCTCCATAAATCAGATCTATTTTTACGCAATTGTGAAGTAGACTTAAAGAATTCATGCTTTACTAAAAGTTTAGGTAAGAATCTTTCTTCGTCTGTTACTGTGACTTCGGTTAGTGTTATGCCTAATAGTGATAGATCAACTAAAGGTGTGCCGATTATAATATTATTTGGTAGCATTTAAATCACTCCTCTCTATTTTATATATTATAGTTACCTAATAACCATATATTATATAATTATTTATGTATATGTATTAACTAACTCCTGCATATTCTTTATAATATTTCTTTCTCATTTCCTCTGCTAACTTACCTGCTTCATGTACATCATCAAAATAACCAAACCTAACACATTTTCCATTAATTTGTAATTGAACACACCATTGTTCTTTACTTGAAACCCAACATACATTTCTATATCCTGATGTGTTATTAGTATTTATTTTACCTCTATGTTTATTATTATTTGAATTGCTTGCTAGTCTAAGATTATATTTTTTATTATTTAATGTATCATGATCAATATGATCAACATATTCAGATTTTACTTCTAATGGATTAAACACATCGAAATCTAATACTTGCAAAAATGGAATTAATAATGCTTGTTTTGTCATTTCTTCATTATTGATATGATTTTTACGTTCCATAATTTGAATAGATAATTTTTGTAAACCTTCTTTAAAATTCACAGTTTTCCCCTCCTAATAATAAAAATAACTTTATATTAACATATCTATTATAGCATTATACAAAATATATGCAACAACTAATTTTAAGTTAAATTGCAAAATTTTGAATTTAACAAACCCTTGATTTTATTGGGTTTGTAGCATCTAATATTTGAACCAAACTGACATTTTATGTTAACTTTTCAATTATTTAGTTATAATTTAAAATTAACCAACATTTTTATACTGCCACTATTAATCATTTGTTCTAAGTCAGATATATAATAATGTTCTTTTGCAAAACCATCATAAATAGGTTTTAATGTTATTTTATAATTATCTTTTACCTGATACCTTTCTTCATCTATACTACAAAGCATTTCAATATCAGGATCAGAAGATGATGTGTAAGAAATAAATAAAGCTGTTCTTAATGGTTTTACTTCTGTAATAAAATACATATTATCAATACCATTTTTTAATATTGTTTCTGTTAAATTTTTCATAATTAATTCTCCTCTCTATTATTCAATAATTTTATAACTAATTTCAACTCTACGAATCTTCCAATCCTCATTATCATATTCTCTATTGTGATTAATAAATCTACTTACATCCTCTTTATCATTCCATTTTTCTGCTTCATCAAAGTAAACACCCTTACCTGAACATTCACCGTCATTATTCCTGAGAATATAACATTCACCTGTAAATTCATTCGGCAATTCCTTCTTTGGTTTTTTAAATTCTGTATCAAATTCTAAAACTTCATTAATAGATATTTGACCTTCACTTAATGCAAAAGGATTGATACCTAAGTATTCACAAACTTTATCCCATAAATTTAATTCCATAATTTGTTTTACTGTCATTGATACTTTGCTCATAATCTTATCCCTCCTTATCTATTCATTTTTCTCATAAGTAACACAATTATTTTTAACTGAAATTATCTTAATATCTTTACTATCCAAGGGACAATTATTATTACTCAGTCCACAAGGACATTTGACAGCACCTTCACATTTATTGTAATGGTATTTGATTTTTAGTTTACTATTTTTCATAATTTTATCTCCTCTCCATTAATTTTATCACATAATTTTGATAATTCTTCAATAAATGCTTCAAATCTTTCTTGTTCTGTCATAATTATACTTCCTCCTCTTTCTCATAAAATGCTTCTTCGAAACAATTCATATGATAATATCCGTCACTATGAGTTGTATAATCATCTCCCTCTTGAGGATGAATAAACTCTCCACACCATGCACATTCATGTATAACTTCCCTGTTGCCACCAGTTCCTATAATTTTGAAATTTCTGCTCATTGATTTATTATCCTTTCTCCACAATAACTATAATTCATACTAACAAATGAATTAATCCAAGTATTTAAATACTCAGCGGTTCCACTTGTTAATTTTCTAAATCCTTCTTTCTCAACCATAGATAACTGTTTAGTATCATGGTTAACATATACAGCATACTCAGTATAATTTAAGTCCTTATCTCTGATAAATTCAATAATTCTATCAATTAATTGCTCAAGTTCTTTACCTTTGTAATCTTTATATACCTTAAAATCAATCTCTTTCTCGAATGGTTTAACATATTTTTCCACTCTATCTTCAGAATCAAATATTGAGTCACCGTCATTATATACCCTATAATAAACATGTGACATTGTTATAAATAGATCTATATATTGGTTGCCAGTATATTCAAAGTCTGGCATGAGTAAATTTAACTTTTCAATTTCCTGTTGATGTTTACCATTGTTGTTCCAATATGTATTTTTCATTGTAATTTTCTCCTCTCCATTAATTTAATCACCTCTGCCCACTTATATCTTATCAAATGGACAGAGATAACAAACTTAGGAGATATACATGGAATACTTATGCTAATGAGTTTTGGTATTTTAATAGTATTAACTTTTTGTGGTTGCCCAGACCACTAAGTTAATACTAAAGGTTAATTACTATTAAATCATTCTAAAGGATCAAAATAATAAATATCTCTAATGTCACTAAAACGAATAAATTTTGTATACTCATTTTTAGCATTAAACAATGTAAAACTATCGCAACATAAAGACACTACACATCCTTTGAATTCAACACCGTCATTTGTTATTACATCTAGGCATGTTACACCTTGTTTAACTATCATTTCACTATTTTTATCACCTTTAAATACAATGGCTTTTGTGTAATCTTTAATTATCATAATTTAACATCTCCTTTTATTTATGTTTTTGATTATATTCCTCAGTATATTCTTTAACTACTTTCTCGGCCTGTTCCTTAGTCATTGAATAAGTAACCCGAAAACCTTGAGGATATTTACCTCTAGGTGTTTTACCAA
>Ga0209728_1002135_pt1 | contig 10441 bp, 11 predicted proteins | sample RifGroD1_FD_183997 | JGI IMG/M metagenome (GOLD analysis project Ga0209728, IMG submission 183997) | Groundwater microbial communities from Rifle, Colorado, USA - Groundwater D1 (SPAdes) (version 2) | ecosystem: Environmental > Aquatic > Deep subsurface > Groundwater | place: Rifle, Colorado... | reverse complement strand
GAAATGTGGATATGGTTGTCAGGATGCTACAAAAACAGTGGCTGAAAACAAATGGATTAGCGATGTTGATCTATATTACAGTAAGCTTGAAAGGTATTTATAAAAAATTGGTAATTTAAATAGAGAAAAACAAAAACAAAAACAAAACAAAAAAATTGGTGTGCGCTTTCAATTAGCGACACCTTTTTTGTTTTTTTAAAATATGCTATGATGGAAAAACGTTGTAGAACTAACTAATAACCAATAACAAACAACAAACAACCGACAATAAACAACTGACAACAAAAAAATAAAAATGTTGTAAGTTGTAAGTTGTAAGTTGTGAGTTAATATTTATGCAAAACATTCAAGAAGTTTTCAATCACATTCGTGAAATGAAAAAAGAACAAAAAGATTTACGTGATATGTATAAAGATGCATTGGTGCAGGCTGATGAATATGAGGAAATTGTGGAGGAGATCAAAGTTTTGCGAGAAAAAAAGCAAGCTATTGAGGCTCGCATTCAATTGCAGCTTGGTCGTGCTTATGAAAAACTTGAAGATTTGAAGCATGACGTGGAAACTGAAAAAGAAATGATGAATGACATTGCACTTTCAACCTTGATGAAAGGGGAGACGGTGGTTGTGAAAGACGAATGGGACAATGAATACGAACCAGCTTGGAAAGTAGCTTTCAAAAAAGCTAATGGGGGAACAACAACAGGGGAATAGTGGATAGGTTGTAGGTTTTAGGAATTAGGTTGTAGGGAAATGCGAAATACAAAATACCAGCAATTGGCTGGTATTTTGTTTGCACAAAAAACGCAATTGCTGCTAGAGTATAATTATATGAAAAAGAATTTTTGGGAAAAATTAGCAGCAAAGAGGAAACCCGCCTGCAACGCTTTGCCCGCCCGAAACGCTTCGCGTATCGATGCGGTCGGGCGTAGCAATGCGGGCAGGCCATTTTTCGTGCTGGCACCGATGGCTGATGTGACGGATATCGCGCAAAGGCAGATGCTTGTTAAATATGGAAAACCGGATGTTCTTTATACTGAATTTGTCAGTGCTGATGGGCTGACGAGTGAAAAGGGGCGAGAAGTCTTGATTAAGGATTTACGTTTTAATAAAAATGAACATCCCATTGTAGCTCAAATTTTTGGAGCAAAACCGGAAAATATTAAAAAAGCCGCACAGTTAGTAAAAGAGCTTGGATTTGACGGGGTTGATATTAATATGGGATGTCCCGATAAGGCGATTATCAAACAAGGTGCTGGATCGGCGCTTATGAAAAATCCAACACTGGCTCGTGAGATTATTCGAGCTGCCAAAGAGGGAGCGGGTGATATGCCTGTTTCAGTTAAAACGCGTATTGGTTTTTCAAAAAATGAAATTGAAACTTGGCTGCCAGAGCTTTTGGCGGAGAAACCTGCTGCAATTACAATTCATGGGCGAACAAAAAAAGAGATGTCGGAGGTTTCTGCGCATTGGGATGTAATTAAACGCGCTAAGGAAATTGCTGAGGGTTCTGGTGTTTTGGTTATTGGCAATGGCGACGTTGAAAGCTTGGAAGATGGAAATAAAAAAGCCAAAAAATCTGGCGTGGATGGTGTGATGGTTGGTCGCGGAATTTTTGGTAATCCCTGGTTTTTTAATTCAAAAATAAAAATTGAAAATATTCCTCTGGAAGAGAGATTTGCAGTGATGATTGAACATGCTAAACTTTTTGAAAAAGAACTGTCGTTCCCGAACGACGGGTCAAAGCAAGGAATCAAAGGTTTCCACGTAATGAAAAAGCATTTCAAGGCTTATGTTAGCGGCTTTGACGGCGCTAAAGAACTTCGCGCCAAGTTGATGGAAACTGAAAACAGTGGGGAAGTGGAAGAAATAATTAAGAAATATCTGCAGAAATAATTTTTAATTTTTAATTTTTAAATAATGCTCAAATTTCTAATGTTTAAAAATTAAAAAATTAGGATTTATTTATAAAATTAAAAATTGTAAAAATTAAAAATTATTAAGTATGCTATACTTTATACATAATACTTAATACTTTCTACAATTATGCGAATTATTCTTCATTGGTTTTTACGAGCATTAGCCATCATGATTACGGCGTATTTGTTGCCGGGGATAATACTTAAAAGTTTTTTTGTGGCATTGGTAGTGGCAATTGTTTTGGGACTTTTCAATACTATTTTAAAACCAATTTTAATTATTCTAACTTTGCCAATAACAATTTTGACATTAGGGCTTTTTACGTTGGTTATTAATGCTGGGATGATAATGCTGACCAGTAAAATCGTTGATGGTTTTTATGTACAAAGTTTTTGGTGGGCACTTTTGTTTAGTTTAATTCTTTCCTTGGTTAATTTTATTCTGCACTCTTTTGAACCAAACAAAAATCATCATTTTGAAAAAGGGGAGTAAATAAAAATAAAAAAGGCACCCCGATTTTTCTGAGGTGCTTTTTGTTTATCTCGTCCGAATCAATCATAACGGTTTCTGGTTTTTGCTTGATGCTATTTTTCTTAAAATCCAGAAAGCGTTGTCCATGTGTCCAATGTATTCTTGCATATTAAAAAATCTTTATTTAATTGCATAGGCAAAAATGAAAGGTATTCAAAAATATCACAGGCGATTGCACGAATTGGCTCTAACCGGTCAGTTTTTCTTTTTCGTGAGATCTCTTTAATGCAATGGATATCATTAAAAGCAAGGTAATATTCTAGGGACTTAAAAACCTGTTCAGTATAAATAGGATCTTTGAAAAATACTGTTGGTATTTCAGATGTCACCTTATAGAGCAGCCATACTAATCTCATTTGAGATTTAACTTCGCTTGTGATAGTGCTGTCTATTGTTGGTCCTAAAATTGTACTGATTCCTTGAAAAAGCGGATCATTCAACCTGCAATAATAAAATGCGCTCATTGATGCCTCCTTGGACTTAGAGTTTAAAAATAAAAAGAGCTAGTTTTTATCTATATAACATTATTATTTCTCTTTATCAAGTTCGTTTAGAATCTCTTTGACCTTCTGGATTTGATCCCAGTTGTGAATTGAAATAGGTGCAGCGTTCTTGTTGATTTTCTTTGCTTTGGTGAGAATTTTCTTGAGCTGTTTTTCATCAACCGTATCAGAGCGGGAAACTAGGATATATTCAGGTTTTTCTAATAAGGCTGGGTTGAAAGCCTTAAGTTCAGCGCGAATCGTTTTATAATCAGCCATAATATCTTCGCTGTCAGCAGCAAGGAAATGGAAAATAATTTTGGTACGCTCAACATGTTTTAGGAATTTTATCCCTAAGCCTTTGCCATCTGAAGCTCCTTCAATAAGTCCTGGAATGTCAGCTAAAATAAGTCCATAGTAAACTCCAAGGTTTGGTTCAAGTGTTGTGAATTGATAGTTTGCAACTTTTACGTTGGCGTTTGTGAGTTCATTGAGCAGGGATGATTTTCCAAGATTAGGGAGTCCGACAAAGCCGATGTCTGCAATCATTTTTAGTTCCAAGCGCAGCTCAAATTCTTCTCCTGGTTTTCCTGTTTCAAATTCTTTCGGTGTGGTGTTTTTAGAACCTCGAAATTGAAAATTTCCTCTGCCTCCACGTCCTCCCTTGGCGATCAAAATTTCCTGTCCAACTTTGGTTATTTCTTGATCGATACCGGTGGTGATGTTATGGATAACTGTTCCAACTGGAATTTTGATCATTTCATCCTTGGCATCTGGTCCATCGCAAAATTGACCTTTGCCTTCCTTGCCGTTTTCTGCGTTAACCTGCTTTCTGAAACGAAACTGGTTAAGTGCATTAAGATCTGAAACACCAACAAAAATGACGCTTCCGCCTTTTCCGCCACTTCCGCCAGCAGGCCCAAGACTCATCAGATTTTTGTTGAAAGCCACGCAGCCCTTGCCTCCGTGTCCTGCAGCCACTTCAATTTTAATATCGTCAATTAACATATAAATAAGTCAAAAGTCCATCAAGTCCATAAAGTCTGTAAAGCAAAATGCATTTGCTTTATGGACTTTCGACTTTCAGCTTTATGGACTGTTTATTAATGAAGATATAGAATAACATACAAATTTGAAAAAGGGAAGGGGTGTGCTGGACAAGTAAATAAAAGTATGTCATTATGAGGTTTACCCTGTTAAATAGTTTCAAATTTTCATTAAAAAATTTGAAACTAAGATTTGAATGAGGCGGGGTAATGTAATAATGAAATGTTAAAAATATTTTTTATAAAATAAGTTTGTTTCCTGAAGGGAGATTCAAATCTTATTTAACAGGGTGAATGAAAAAACTGATAGAAGAACAATTTGATGTTGTAGTTATTGGGGCTGGTCCTGCTGGGATGATGGCAGCTATTCGCGCTGCGCAAAAAGGCGCGCGGGTGGCTCTTGTAGATAAGAAAGAAGAGCCAGGAAAAAAGCTTTTAATGGCTGGAAATGGTCGTTGCAACTTAACACAGGATCAAGACAATGTGGTGGAACTTTCAAATCTATACAAGAATGGTAGGTTTTTACTTTCAGCTTTTAATGCTTTTCGTCCTGGCAGTGTGCGGGAATTTTTTGCTGGCAATGGCGTGCCCACCAAAGTTGAAAAAAATGGCAGAGTTTTTCCAGTGAGTGACAAAGGACAAGATGTGCTTGGCGCACTTACAAATGTTTTGAAAGAAAATAATATTACTTTTTTATACAAATCTCATATTGTTGATTTTGTATTGGAGGAAAACAACCCCAGTGAAATAGTTGCTTCGCAAATTTCACGGGGTAAAATTTCAAAAATCAAACTTAAAAAACGCGAGCTTTTTCCAAAAAATGTTATTATTGCAGTGGGCGGAAAATCATACCCAGCTACTGGTTCAATGGGCGATGGTTACGAGTGGGCTGCAAAAATGGGACATAAAATTATTGAACCGATGCCAGTCTTGGTGCCGATTAAAATTAAAGAGGACTGGGTTGGAGAGCTTCAAGGAGTTAGCGCTGGCAGCGTTTCTATCTCTGTTTATCAGGGAGGAAAAAAGAAATTTTCTAATGAGGGCGACTTAATGTTTACACATTATGGATTTTCTGGACCGTTGGCACTTAATATGAGTAGGGATATCGCTAGGCTGGTGTCGCAAAGCGATGATGATATAAAGTTTATTCTTGATTTAAAACCGTATCTTAATTTTGAACAATTGGATGAAATTATCCTAACTGATTTTGAAAGAAATGCTGACAAGAAATTATCAAATTGTTTGCATGATGTTTTTTCACCGAAACTTTTGGATTTCGTGCTGAGATATTCTGGGTTAGACATGGAAAAACATGCTGCTAAAATAAGCAGAAAAGAAAGGCATGTTTTGGTGAATCTTGTTAAAAATTTATCCGTTACTTTCGATAGTCTTTTTGGTTTTGAAATGGCGATGGTTACTAGCGGTGGAGTTTCTACTAAAGAAATTGATTCTCGCACCATGCAATCAAAAATAGTTCCCAATCTTTATTTTGCTGGCGAAATCATCGATGTTGATGGTCCAACTGGCGGATATAATCTTCAAATGTGTTGGTCAACCGGCTATTTGGCCGGTGAAAGTGCAGCTAAAAACTTAAAATAATCCTTAATCTATCTTGTTTACATAGTTCGTTGTTCAAATGCTCTCTATTTTTTGCTTCGCATCTTGGATTTTTTTGCACTGCTCGTTGCTGGGGCAAAAACTGCGTTCTTCGCTTCACCCTCCGGGCATATATTGTCTGGACAAAATCAAAGATTTTGAAAGCCAATTAAAATTTACACTTCGCTCCGTCTGCTGACGTCGCTACGTTTCAAAATTTCTTAACGCTCATCACTTGTTTTTTGCCTACGCACTTCGCAAGGTGCAAAAAAATCCAAGATGCTTCACGCACTTTCTTATTTTTTAAAAATAAAAATGTTTTAAGAATGTAATAAGATATATGAAAACTAAATCATACATTTTATTAGCAATTGTAATTGCAATATTTGTTATTGCTGGTTTTTTGTATGTGAAAAAAGCGAATGCGCCAGTAAATAACTCACAACCAACAACTGAAAACGCACAACAAGAAATATATAATAATCAGATACAAACACCAGTGCAACCAATACAACCTGAAAAGCAAAAAGCAATAGTGCACACTGTAGATCCGCTTGATAATGCGCTGGCGCGGATAACTAAAAAACCTTTTGGAATTTATGTAGCACCAAAAAATTCGCCAGTAAGTCCTGAGCGATTTACGGGATATCATAGCGCGGTTGATTTGGAAGCAACTATTGAGGAGCAAAATATTGATGTTGCTGTGAAAGCTTTGTGCGATGGAAAATTATTGGTAATTAGGACTGCTAGTGGGTATGGTGGCGTGGCAGTTCAAAGCTGCACACTTGATGGTCAAGCCGTCACAGTTATCTACGGTCATATTAGACTTTCAAGTATGACTGCGAAAGTTGGAGATCAATTGAAAGCCGGAGATTTTTTGGCGAATCTGGGGACGGGTTTTAGTAGTGAGACAGACGGCGAAAGAAAGCATTTGCATTTAGGAATTCATAGTGGAAATGGTATGAATATTTTAGGGTATGTGCAAAATAAAAATCAGCTGAACGATTGGATAGACCCTGTGAAATATTTAAACTGATTTTTAAAGTCTAAATTTTAAAGACTAAATACTAAATCAAATCTAAAGTCAAAAATATAAACTTTGTACTTTGGTCTTGAATTAGTCTTTAAAAATTAGCCTTTAGCCTTTTGGATAAGGCATTTTATTGCTTTGTTGCACAAAACAGTCAATTGACATCCCAGCCTTGGTAGTGTATACTGTAGTTAATTGTAAGTGTCTTACTGGTTTTCGCCTTTGGTGCGTAAAATTAAGAGAGGAGGTCGCCTTACATGTTTAATAAGCACAAAGGAAAAAAACTATGGCAACAAAACTTTACGTTGGTGGTCTTCCATATTCAACTACGGAAGATGCATTGCGTGATCTTTTTGCTCAAGCAGGAAGCGTTACCTCAGCTACAATCATCATGGATAAAATGACTGGTCGCAGCAAAGGTTTCGGATTCGTTGAAATGTCTTCTGATTCAGAAGCACAAGCAGCAATCGAAATGTTTGACAAAAAAGACTATGAAGGTCGCAGTCTAACTGTAAATGAAGCTCGTCCAATGGAAGCTCGTCCACCGCGACGTGATTTCAATGGTGGTGGTAACCAAGGTGGTTACGGAAGCCGAAACAATTACTAGTTAATAGTATTTGAGACAATAAAAAACCCCGTTTAGGCGGGGTTTTTTTGTGTTTTAAAATTGGACAACAACCAAAAAATATGCTATAATAGATATATTGAAAGATGGGTGAAAACCCATTTTTTTTATCTTTTTTAAGGAAAAATATGTTTATAGCTAAAAAAATTATTACAGCTAAGCAAATGAAGACTTACAGGGCTAAAAACAGCTCTGTAATTAAGGATTTTCTTACTAAAGGAGGCGATGAAATTTTGCGTAGAAAAGTTTATCAGAGAGATCTTTGGACAGGACTTCGCGAAGACAGTAAATCACGCGAATTTGGAGATCGTGGTTTTACTAAAAAGGATTTAACTAAATTTTTAGGAAAATTGCTTACTAATAATGAGGACCACCTCACTAATCGTAAGGTAAAAAAAATTTCAGATTTGTTTGATGTAAAACGTGCAAAACTTTATGATGCTGCAGCTGAAGTTAGAGCGGAACAACGGCAAGCTTTGGAACAGCAAAAACAAATTGAGGTGCAAAAGCACGAACAGCAACAAATTAAAACACAAGAATATCAACAAAATGAAAATAAGATACGCAGTCATATTAATAATATTATTTCAAGTGGGCATGAAAAGGCTCGCGCTATAACATCAAATTATGGAGGAATACAGAAAGAAAGTAGTCCTCAAAAGAATATTGTTACAAAATTTGAAACAAGTAATAATAATTTCAGAAATACTGAGAAATCTTTTTCACATGCAACATTGCCACAAAGAGTTGAAAATAATTCGAATAACTTTGGTCATGTTTTGTTTTTAAAAAATCGTCAACACGATCACGTTGGAGAACAATCTTTGGAAATTGGAGATGCAAAAGCTCGACTTGCCAGAATCCAAGGTAAGGCGGATAATTATATTCAAGATGATAATAAAGATAATCTTGTAGTATAATTGAAATTAAATAAAATCATGAAAAATAAAAATCAGATTGGTAATATTTTGTTGTTTATAATTGCAGCATTTTTTTTGCGTTTTGTGATGGTGGACTTGATGGGTAGTGAATCGTTGTTGATAAAAATAATTTCTATTGCAGTTATTTTTATTATTGGAATAGTTTTTGTTTTTCGTGGAACGGCCAATGTTATTGAGGAAACAACTGATGTTTTGAAGGATAGAACAGGATTGGCTGGCGGCTTTTTGCAATCACTTGGTACTGCTTTTCCTGATATGATTATTGGTGTGACTGCTGCTGTTTTGAGTTTAAGCGTGAGAGAAACTGATATAACTAGATCGATTAATTTGGCGATTATTGCTGCGGCTGCAACATTCGGTTCGAATATTTATAATATTGTTCATGCTGTTTGGTGTGTTTTTAGGCAAAATCTTTCAAACACATTAAATAAGACTATTTTAATGTTCCCACCTTTTAAAATAGGTGGAAGTCTAACTCCAATTAATAGTCATGTAGCTGTACCGTCTAAGCGTGAAATGGATGCGGCAATTGATATTTTGTCGGTGCTTACGATGCTGACAGCATTCGTGGCGGTTTCCATGGTTCTTTTTGGTCAAACAAAATCTTTGGGAAATGTTATGGCTGGAGATATTTATGAATTGACTCGTCCGGTAGGCGTGATCCTTTTGCTTTTTTGTGTTGGAACACTTTATTATTTTCGTAAGAGCGAGCGACCTGCTTCATTGGTTGAAAAAATAATTGAAGAAGAGCAATATTATGCCAATCAAAAAACCATTAGAATTTGGATTGATTTAATTTTGGCTGGAGTTGCGATTTTGTTTGCAGCAGAAAGTATGGTTAGGGCGATGGAAGTTTTTGCGCATCTAACGCATCTGTCTTTCGTGCTGACCGGTATTTTGGCTGGAATTATTGGCTGTTTTGGAGAGATGCTGGTAGTACATAATTTCTCGGTCAATCCAAAGGGACGAATCGGCGATGCTATTGTTGGAGTGGCAATGGATAATATTGTTACTACATTGGGCGCTTCTATTGTGGCGGTGATGGGTGGAATATTTTTGGGAGGAAATTCTTTGATTATTATTTTTATGATTATTTTGGCTGGCAATACTATTTTGATTCAACAGATTTCCAGATTGAAAAATGCAATCAGATAAAAATAGGACTTACGCGTTTCGAAACATTTCTTTTTTAGCCAGTAGTTGGCGACAGCGACTCTCTGAGCTTTTGGATATTGAGTATTTATCCAAAAGCGTGCCAAAAAAGAAATAGTTGAGAAAATGCGTAACTTCTGAAAATATTTCAAGGTTCAGAAGCTAAAAAGCTAAAGCCTGATAAGCTGTTTGTACTGGCTTTTTTTGTTGCTATGGGCTAAGATGATAATTATGGAAATTATTAAGTCAGCCGAATTTATAAAAGGAGTGGTGGGTAGTGACCCAATACTTAAAGAAAAAATTCCACAAATTGCTTTTGTGGGGCGTTCAAACGTGGGAAAATCTAGTGTGATTAACGCACTGACTGGCACAAAGGGTTTGGCGATTTCTTCTTCGACTCCTGGGCGAACATTGCAACTCAACTTTTTCTTGATTAATGAAAAAGCATATTTTGTCGACCTCCCAGGATATGGATACGCTCGAACTTCTCTTGCTCAAGCTGAGAAAATGCGCAAAATGATTATGTGGTATCTGGAACATAATGAATATAAACCTTCCAAGATTGTACTTATTATTGATGGAAACGTGGGTCCGAAAAAATTTGATATTGAAATGATGGAGCTTTTAACTGAGAATGGATATGAAGTGATCGTGCTGGCTAATAAGATGGATAAGGTGAAAGCTAGTGAGTTGGTCAAAAAACAACGGGCCATCAAAGAATTATTAGCTAGTGAAAATATTATTTATTTTTCTTCTAAAACAAAAAAAGGAAAAGAAGAATTGCTGGATAAAATCTTTGCATAGCATAGTTGACAAATTCTCGCTTTGTTGCTATATTTCTATGTAGCTTAGTGTGTGCGCCAAGCTGCCAGAAGGGCAGTCTTTTTTTAATTATAATTTTGTAGAACTTGATATGTGCTCCGTGACCCTCACCTGTCACGAGTACGTGACATCCTCTCCCTGATAGGGAGAGGAAACCAAGGAAGAAAACATCATATGGAAATTCGAAACATTGCAATTATCGCTCATGTGGATCATGGCAAAACAACCTTGACTGACGCCATTATGCGCCAGACTGGAATGGTTGAAGAAGGTGTAAGTATGGATAATAACGCGCTTGAA
>Ga0209728_1002134_pt1 | contig 10448 bp, 17 predicted proteins | sample RifGroD1_FD_183997 | JGI IMG/M metagenome (GOLD analysis project Ga0209728, IMG submission 183997) | Groundwater microbial communities from Rifle, Colorado, USA - Groundwater D1 (SPAdes) (version 2) | ecosystem: Environmental > Aquatic > Deep subsurface > Groundwater | place: Rifle, Colorado... | reverse complement strand
GGGCCATAAGTTACATCTTCAGGCTTCACGATGCAGTTTAACCCCTTAACCATTGTACAGGAATCACAAAGGTGGATGGGTTTCTCACCAGCGGTATCTTTCTCAGTTTTCTCGTTCATTTAGTGGTTCAACTCTCTTTCTTTCTTAGATGCTTAATATATAACAAGATCAGTGAATTTTTTAAGTGACTAAAAGTTTGTTTTGATGAAGTCGATCAAGGACTGAATATCTTCGTTAAGTCGTTTATTTCGTGATGCTATCACCATAGCATACCTATCTTCCGACTCATCTTTGCTACAATTGATGGTATAGTTGTATCCCTCAATCTGGTGACCAATAGAGTCAAGCATCTTAAACAGAGGAGCATTAAGTGTATGATCTTCCAGTAAGGGAACTTCTTTAAACGATACGAGGTTGCTTTTGTCTTCAGCAATAGCCTTACCTAACTTCTTGTGAATCTCTTGTTGGATTAAAGGGCTTGGGCAAGATAATAAATTAACTACGTGGCGACATCCCTCATCCATAATTCTACCTATGATAGCATCTTTCATATCATGAGTGTAGAATGCAGGATCTGTAAACACCTTGTCCATTACAGGACACTTAGCGCACCTTCTTAATTTCTCATCTTGCGCGGTTATTTCCGAATAAGTTTTAAGACCTAACTTCCAAGCGTCTTTCTCTTTCACAATAGTTTACTCGCTTTCTTCTTCATCTACTAATTCTTCCTATTCTATGCAACATGTAGCTCCAAGAGGAATAATTAGAGACTTCCTCTCTTGAGTACACACAAAAGCACAATTCCTACAAGTTCGTATCTTATCCATTTAAGATCACTTTCCTTCCAGTATCTTCAGTGCTTCTCTGAATGCATCAGCTCTATTACCATATCTAATCATTTGATCCCTAAAGTTAGTTTGCTGACATGCTTTATATGCATCACTGGCATTTTCATGGTCTGTAGTTGCTTCATCCAATAACTTTTGAATGAGCTTTATCTTACCATCTAATTCACTGACATGAGTGGGCAGCGGCTTCATAGCTTCTTTCACTAAAGGACTGGGACAATCTTCCATACCATAACCCTTATAGCAACCAGTCTTCCTTAGCTTGTCAATGATGATTAACTTATGCTCCTCTAAATGATTCTCTTGCAGAGCTACACACTTTACACAACCTTGCTTGATTTCGTTCTCCATTAACCTTCACTCGCTTTCTTTCTTAACTCCATGTGGTCAAGTATTCCCCCATAAGCAACGGACGCTACGAATGCAATTAGAAATGATACAATGACTCTCGTTAACATAAAAAACTCCCTTCATTTGCTATCTGAATAGATATATAACAAATGAGGAGAATTTTTTAAGTAAGACTGAAAGTGACTTCTCAAGCTCCTTTATGTCTACATTTTGTATCAATAGGTTTTAATAAATCTTCGTCTTTCCATCCTAGCCTAATACGACCTGAAATAGTAAGAAGAGATATTCCAGAATACTCCGCCCATTGGGTCAACGTCTTAGTTATTCCTTCAATAGTAATTAGATGATTAGTACTCCTATTTGATGCTTGCTCTTTAGATGTCGCCCAACAACAGTTTTCAGGAGTATAATCTCCATCGACATCTTTTCTCTCAATCGTCAAATTACTTTTATATCCATTTTCTTTAGCCCAAGTATCAAAAGTTAAAAAATCATCCCATTCACAACATACTATTATACCTCTTCCTCCATAATCTTTATAAAATTCATTTTTAGAGTTATAACATCTATCTAACATATCATAATAAATTTGGTATAAACGACTAGCTGACTGACCATGCTTTGTTGCATATTCCTTTTGCAAGCAACCACAACTTCGTGTATTACCGTTACTTAATCCAGTTCCTAGTATAACCCTCCTAGTCTTAGCCTCACACTCGCACTCACACAACCAATATGATTTATGATTCCGTATACTATCTAATCCTAGTACAGTCAATCTTTCAAACTGCCTACCTGTTAAATCTACAAATTTTGGCATTAAGTACCTTCCTTTACTGATAGAATTCGTTGGGGATTATTTTAGGTTTAGCTAAGTCCAATGCGTCCTGAAGAGCATCTAAAATATCGTCGTGACTTGCTTTTGGTCCATACACCACCATTTGGTTGTAGCACTTCTTAAACTTGCTGTGAATACGTCTGCCTGGCATTCTCGTGTTATCTACAAATCCATCCTCATGGTCAAGTGCTTCTCTCATATAGACCTGCCCGTTCTCAAAATAAGGCTGCATAGTCATTAGGCGGGTATACTTATCATTGATATGATTGAGGCCTTTAACAGGTATCACAGCGTCTTTAATGACCTGCTGCTTCAGTGCTTGTTGGTATGCATTTGTCTCTATTCCAACTCTCGATGGTAGCCACTCTTGATACTTCTTAACGATCATTTGAACTTGTGCTATAAAGTCGATGTGTCCATCCCAAGGATCCAATAGCACGATCTTACTTGAAGGTGTTATTCCAATAGTGAAGTCTACAAAGTCGTCCGCACTTTCTTTCTCACTGATAGCTGGGTCAATGCCTTGATAGAGTGTAAGAGGTTCGCCATTAAATATCCAGGTTTCTTTATCTTCATCGAATTTGATTTGGGAACTTGTGTACCACTTAAGCCACTTTGCGGGGAATGCTCCACCCGTGAGTGATTGCGGTCTTTGTTGATAGAGACTAGTCCACTCGTAACTTCCAATGCTTGCTCTAATGCCGTAATACCTTTCAAGAGGGAACTGTTCCGGCCAAAGTGGCTCTCCAATATTTCTTCTAAGTATGTCTCCCTCTTCTGCAAGTGCTGGGAGGTTGATAATGTCCCATTGTTCAGCAAATTCATCACCATCCTGCATAGCTTTTATCAGTCTACCTGCTAGGTCATCTTCATGCCATCTAGTCATAATTAATATGATAGCTCCGTCACTCTCTAAACGTGTGTAAGCCGCTGAACAATACCACTCCCAGATACTATCCCTCATTACTTCACTGTTCGCCTCTTGGCGGTCTTTATGTGGATCGTCGATGATTAGAATGTTAGCGCCTTTCCCTGTGAATGAACCTCTTACCCCTGCACAACCATATCCACCACTGACAGCTACTCCATCCTTTGTGCTTTGAAGTGCCCAATCGTCTACAGCTTGACTATCTTGTGCTAACTGTACCCCGAATAGTTCTGGTCCGTGTTCATTCACTAGTCCTCTTGTTTGTCTTGAGAACTTATTTACTAGGCTTGCTGAATAAGACGCTGCAAGTATTCTGTGGTCAGGATGTTTACCAAGATACCAAGCAGGGAAGTGGATCGTTGCTGTCTGTGATTTATAATGTCGAGGAGCGGTGAAAATCATTAATCGTTTAGTCTTCCCTTGCTCCACTTCCATCAACTTTTTATCTATTAACAATTGGTGCTTAGCTTCCCACGCCTTGGCTCCTTTAGGACTGACATAATACTTATATCCAGTAAGGTTAGCTCTTGCCGCGCCTACTTTCCATTCATGATTTGTAAATTGGGGTATCTGATGCGCTGCTTGTGCCATATTACCATTCACCTTTCTATGTTCTTACACTATAAAATAGCTCTAAACGTGTCTTCCGTGTATGTTTTACCCCGGTCAGAACACGGATTTTGCTCAATTTTGAGCTTTTAGAGCTATTTTATAGCATAAGGTCAGGAGGTTAAGGTGCATTTAGGAGTACCTATTGCACCTTTTCTTACCTGAACGAGCATTTATCAGCTCTTTTTAAGTGCTTGTGTCTATACCGGGTCAGAAGTGACACCGACTTCATCTTCTTCAACTATCACGGCTTCTTCGATCAATTCTGGAGCTGGGAGTTGACTACTGAATATCTGAGAAACGAGTTCAGGATTAGACGAAATAATCTTTTCAGTCAAGCTATAGTTATGCTCTACAGTGTGCGTTACTGTCCCTGTATGATTTACACTAAGCTTGTCATTCAGCATGCCCATATGCCGCGCTAGAAGCTCTAAGCTGCCTTTCTTATCGTGGAATTTAATACTTATTCCTGCGTTCGTTTGAGTTATAGACTGAATACAAGCAGCCTGGGATTCGGTAAGCATGGACGAATCCTTCAATCTGAATACATCCCTACCGAACTCGTCCACGCTCCACTCCATGAAGTCCGTTGGATTATAAAAAGCAAGTCGAGCTATCTCTAGAAGCACACGCTCACGACTGACATCGGCACTGATTTTACAGTTATTTTCAGCTATTTCCCTTATTGCCCTCTTAATGTAAGGGTTTGTCAAAAGGTAAGTTGCTTGTGATCGTGCCGATGATGGTGTGTATCCTGACCTTATTGCTGCTTGATTCCCATTAAAGTCAACGGAATACTCTCTAACAAATTTCATTTGCTTTTCTGTGAGTTGTTCGCTTATCTCTTCTGATAGTAATTGTGATCTTTCTTGATAATTTGTTATTGATTTCCAAGTCATGGCAGTTTCAGCTCTTTTCTTTCATATATCCCCCGCCGGCGAAAATTTTTCTAACTGCGGGTAGTAAGTAGTGGTAATTGATCTACCATTGTTCCATAGTCCATTTGATTTTACACAACATGTTAAGAAAATACTACGATACAAGTTACAAAACCTATTGCAAAGTACAATGCAGAATATAGCGCAACTTGAAGCTCTGTAATTTCTACTCTTTTTCTTGTGATAGGAGGTTTAAGGTTAATGGTAATATCTCTCCTTTCAAAGGAACATCGACGATATACCCACAATCTTTGCTATAGAATAGCATATTATCATCAGGAGTTCTACCGTACCACGGAAAATTAATGCATACATTAGGACGGTTTTTATGAATACCGCATTTGTTATCCGCCGTGAGCTGTAAGCATTTGAAGAAATGTAAGTGGTCGTTCGATACTCCTCTTTCTTTATATACATCGAACCAAGTAGACAAGTAAGGATTAATGGAAATAGCTTCTTCAGTGGTAATCTGTTCCCGGTTTAAGTAGACGAATAAAGGATCACTCGAAGTATCTGTTTCTGTACCACACAGATAATTTTTAACTGTTTGCATTTCTCTGATGTCGTCCATGGACCGGTTGAGTGTTATTGCTTTACAACATAGCCCACACATATTACATGATCCTGTTAGTTCGTGCATAATGGTAATCCTACCCTTCTCTTTCTACTAGTTTAGTTAGTTCTGCTATTGAGAATTGACAGGTACAATGCATTGCGCCATGGTCAAACTCATCACGAGTAAATAGCTTTTCAAATAGGTGAGGATCCGTTCTATCAAATCCATCATAGTCCATGATCTTTACATTGCGAATCTTCTCCCATTCTTTGAGAGTTTTAAGTGGATTACTAACTTGCCCTGCAAATTTTAATAGTGCTTCTGCAAAACTAATAGCATCCTCCTTACTGATAACTATTCCGGAGCTTTTAGAAATATATAGCTCATCAGGATTTTTTGATACTTGTTTAATGGTAATAGTATTGTTGTGCCTACTAGTGAATTTAAGCTCTTCAATAGTTAAGTTATTTCTAGTGACAGTTAACATAATTGAAATCACTCTCCTTATCTTTTCTTGTACCAATAATCTAAGCTGCTGCTGTACATTACTTATCCTCCTTGATTATAATTTTCTACATATACTACGTTCTTGATGCCAGCTAATTTTATTGCTTCAGCGCATGCTTTACATGGTTGAGTAGTAATGTATAAAGTTGCATCTTGCAAGCCAATAGACCGTCTTTCTGCCTGTCTGATAGCATTTATTTCAGCGTGTACTGCTACGCATAAATCTAATCGTTCCCCGCTTGGTATTCCTAGCTCAGACCTTATACATTTTTGAGTATCAGAACAGTTTATTTGCTGTGCTGCACTTCCATTATAGCCTATGGAAACGATCTCATTATTTATTACCATTACAGCGCCGACCTTGCGCCTCAGGCATGTTGTTCTGTCTGAGACGCAAGCAGCTATCTTTAAGAAGTATTCCTGCCAACTACTTCGCTTCACGTAGGCACCATTCAGTAGTTAGCAATTCAATCTGAGTCGGCATCCAAGGCACTCTTCCAAATCGAGACTGAACGTAGTAATAAGGAGCTGTGTTGATTGATTCTGCATCAGGAAGTTGAATGCCAATCATCACATCTTCTTTCCATAATGGTAATCCGCATAGTAAACCAGTAAGCATTGCTTCAGTTGCAAGTCCAAATGTCATTCCGTCAGTTTTACGATACGCAGCTTCAAATACTGCTTTAGGTGACCAGCTCATATAACCGCCCTCATACTTAACTAAGTAACCATTTCCTTCTTTATCTGCGTTTGAAACATCAATGGGTCGGTCGAATTGTCTACATGCTTCTTCTGCCGTCATAGGCTTAGCGTGAATGATCTTTGAACCAATGTACTTTTCCATTATTTCCTCCTTAGGCCATATTTGTTTAACTGACTTTAGTTGATCATGAATACTACAAACTGCATTACAAGATATGAAGTCTACCCATAGTTTGCAGCGCGGACAATTAACATTACCATTTTCCCGTGGCGTATAATGCGGACACTGAGACAATTGCACTCCTCCCTTTAGTACGCTTGATCTTTAGATATATAACAAATACGTATGCTTTTTTAAGTTCCGCAAATAAAAAAGAGAGCATTTTAAGCTCTCTTTATATTATAAACCCTTTTTCTTTATTTCCCCAATTACTGATGAGTTAAGTGCTAGTGATAAATCAGCTCTACACCCTAAGCATAATGAGATAGTTGTACCTGATTGACTATTCCTACCAATTGTCACATCTAAAAGATCGATCTTTAATCCACATGAGTTGCAACTTGAGGTACCTCTTACCTCTTCAATTTTAATCATTTTTATAACCCCGCCTTTTCAATTGTCGCTACGTTACTGACTGAGAAATCGAATGGCTCGTATGCGCTGCTTAGCCCGTTCTGGTAAGATAAGTCGTTAGGGTCAATCTCTTTAAGACTATCGTTAAATACATAGAACTGTATGGTTTTAATAAATTCAAGAGTCTCTTGGGGAAATATATGTCGAGTAGTTAGGAAATACTTATTATCATAAATTGCGAAGTTTAGTATATGCAAGGCAACTTCAGTTTGGTAATTCTCCTTCAACCACCTTGCAATCCAAACCCGGTTAATGTACTCGTAATTCCTAACTTTACATGAGTGGTCAAGTGCATAATCAATGAATCGGTCTAAGGATTTTTCTAGCATCATGCAGAAGTTGTCAATGGTTGAAGAATCAATAAGGATTTCCATTTAGTCTTCGTCTCTTTCAGAGCAGGTACATGAAGCTCCGACAAAGTGACAGTCTTTACAGTACTCCTCAAGCTCTGGATAATAGTAGATGGGCTTAAGCTTTTCAACTGCTGCTAGTCCCTCTTCTTTAGAGGTATAAATAACTTTGTCGATACAGAAACGATCACTGCCATCTTCATAGTTCGTCGCCGTTATTACGTACCTTTTACCTTTTGTTGCATCGACTATTATTTCACAGAATTCATCGTCAGGCATGGAGTTGAACGATTCTAGTAGTACCTCAAGATCAGGGTCAGTCAATTTAGAAAGAACCTCTTTAAGAGCAGCTTTAGAGTTAGTCATTTTTCATTACCTCTTTCTTTATTTACTTACGACTGTAATAATATGAGTTTGGAATAAGATGAATACTGAAACTAGTAGGGCTAGGTTACTAGCTATGAATTGAATTTTGGCTTTTGTCATACTTGTCACTCACTCTCAGGTTTAGTTGGAACTCTCGCTCACACTATAATATTAACATATAATATGAACACCGTCAAGCAAGTGTAAATGTAAGAAGCAAGAAGCGTTTAGTTGCTCCCTGCTTCTCTTTATTTTACTTTAATCTTCTTTTCCATTTAATAATCCTCCTCAATGAATATTTTAGACTATAGAATACGAATGCTATAATCATCAATAGAATTGTACACCAACAAAGTGCTAGTAATGTTAGAGTAAACCAATTATTACACATCAAAGCAATGTCCATGATCCAGTTTGGAACTAACATTTTAGACCTCTACTACTTTAAGAATCGGTCAATCTCTGCAATAGAGAATAGGTCAGTTTCGTTAACATCGAATCCAGCACGTTTTTTAATCGTACTAACGGAATAGGTTATTATGTGAAAGTCACCGTGAATCTTTACAAACGAAACCCCATTTACTGATACTGGAATTAATGTGTTAAATCCTTTGTCTGGATCTTCTTTACATATAAAAAGCTTATCGTCTTTGGAATACTTTGCCTTTACCTCAATGACTTGTCCCACATGTAACACCTCACTTATCCTTTTTACTGAATAGGAACGTGTCGTTCTTACTAGTCTTCTCCGCTGTCTTCAGGAGTCCTTTAGTACCAATACTGAGTATGTTAGCCGCGCACTCTGTCCCGTAATAATTTACTTCTCCAGTCTCGTGCTGAATAGCTACTGTCTTCTTTAGATTTCGTTTACCACAATGGAAACAGATAGTAATATCTTCACTAATACCAATTAATCTCATCATGACTTTTTCTTCCCGTTCCATAGTATGCATGAGTTTGGAAATATAAGTCCTAGAGGATTTTTGGAGAGAGGTTGCTTTTGTAAACAACCTGTCCAAACTAGATTCTTGCAATGCCAACATGATCTAACGAGTTGACTGTCTTTCATATGCTCACCTTCATGAGGTCACTCATATACCAATTATGATGCTTATATCTAAAGAATGCTCCCTTTTTTACGCTTTGGTGAAGTTTGTAGAATCTAGGAGTATCTCGCTTAATGTTAGAGGATAACCCCGCTTCTACACGCTCTCCAGATTCATCAATAGAATAAATGTTTAAAGATACTAAATAGGTAATGCTTACCGAGGCAATAGGTTTTTTAACTTTATTCACAGTTATACCTCCTTTGAGATAGCATGTAGTTCTCGACTAATTTCCTCCAATCCAACTCCATTCTCAATTCCTAATACCCATCGTTTGGGGATTGCATCGAAGCCGAGTATAGTTCCTACTATAGCTCCTGTAATGCTCCCTGTTGAGTCTGAATCTCCCGAGTGACATACTGAAGCAGCAATGGCATTTTCGAAGTTGTCTTGGTGTCTTAGCGCACAGTAAATGGAAATTGCAAGTGCTTCTTCAGCTACCCATCCACTACCTAGTACCTGTATGTTTTGTAGATCAGTGCATGTTCCAGACTTAGCTAAGTCAATTGCAAGAGTGGTATATTCGAGAGTCGATGAACTACCTTCACAAGCTCTGAGACGCTTTGTGACGCCGGCAAGTGCTTTATCTATAGAATCACCGGCAAGTAGTCTGCTAATCAGCTCAGAGAGGAAACCAGCGGTCAAATAGCCCGTCTTGTGTCCGTGAGTTATTGCTGCTGCTCTTACTCCTAAATCAAAAGCTCTGTTTCCTCTAAATGCTAATCCAATAGGAGCTGTACGCATTACCCCGCCGCAGCCTTTGCTATCATTGATTGGCAATTGGGGAGTACCCATCAGACCACTTCCTAAAGCTGACATACAAGAATGACCAGGCGCTCTGCTCTGACCAGGATCACTTTGGGTTAAGAACCATTTATAGTACTCTTTATAGATATAAACGGTATTATTATAGGGAAGCAAGCTTAAATCTGCGTCCTCTTTAAAAGCATTTATCATACCCTTAGCAGTAGCAAGACTCATTTGGGTATCATCTGAATACAGCATCTTTCTTATACCATTACCGATGCTTAAAACTGATTTCCTTTTTATATTCTGAACGGGTAAGAACTCTACAGGATATCCTACAGCGTCTCCAATTGCAAGACCGAACATACAACCTCTGATTTTAGATAACTTCTCCATTACTGATTCCCCCATATCATTTTTTCATTTCTCTCATACCTAGCCTGCTGTCTTCGCTCAAGTCGTTTTAAACGGGTTAACTCTTTGTTCATGACTCTGATCTGCTCAAGAAGCTCAGCATTTTTTATAAGAAATGTTGCATAATCTCTGGCCATCATATTGTAGTCTTCCTGATTCGTGCAGTAAGTTCCTGGGCAATCTACCCAAGTATCGTTCAACTTAAAGGGCCTGAATCCCATTGTATAGGAACAGATACAAGGTAAATCAGTATGCTTACATATAATGGCTTTTAAAGGACTATCAGTAACAATGGCATTAGAACATGTTTTCTTTTCCATCAATCTCTCTCCTCTTAAAATAGTTTTCTCTGTACTGGTTTAGTAGCTGCTTTAGGTTTTTCTACTGGCTTAGGTGTCTCGATTACTTTTTTAACCTCTCCTCCTATCCATTTTCTCATAGCGCATATATCGTCCCCATGCTGCAATTCTCTTACACAGTGTCCGAGCGAACGGCACTCTTGATGCCATCCGCAACATCCAAATATTTCTCCTGCCATATTAGTACGCCACTAC
>Ga0209728_1002131_pt1 | contig 10458 bp, 13 predicted proteins | sample RifGroD1_FD_183997 | JGI IMG/M metagenome (GOLD analysis project Ga0209728, IMG submission 183997) | Groundwater microbial communities from Rifle, Colorado, USA - Groundwater D1 (SPAdes) (version 2) | ecosystem: Environmental > Aquatic > Deep subsurface > Groundwater | place: Rifle, Colorado... | reverse complement strand
CACTTACATAACTCTTCATTTTTAATATCTACATCAAAACACATGAATGAAGTAATAATACTTCCTGAAAATATTCCTATTGTTGTTTGTTGTGTTAAATGTTTGAGTATTATAGCGTCAGTTAGTAAGTATTTCGATTCTTCTGTATATGTAGGCACATAACTTATTTTACCGTCTTTTTCTACCTTTTTCAGATATTGTATAAGATGACTTTTCCTATATGTAACATAAAGTTTTCCGATCTTTTGCGCTATTTCTATACCATTCTCAATATAAACCCTTTTCTTTTTTTGAGTATTAGATTTAGTCGATACCTCTTCCACATAAATTCACTATTCCTTTCATATCTCTTCATATCATGTAAGAGTTTTTATTTCTTACGACGAGTACACCATTCTGTGAACGCTTGTTTTACTTCGTCTGTATTTTTAAACATAACATAAGAATCACCTTTACTTCCTCTACCAATTTTAAGAGGGGTGATCCCTTTTGAAAAATAGAATTGCGACTGAAATTGGTTATAAATATAAACAAATTCTTTTTCCTTAGTAATCATCATATAATTTATTCTCCTTTATTTTGAAATTAGTAAAGGAGTTACATTTCAGCAACTCCACAAACAATTAAACATTATTTATTGATTTCTAAAAGCAACATAAATTTTCCCATCCCAAAATTCTTTACAAGTGTCTATTTTCTTGCATTCCATCATTTCTATTTTATTGTCATCTACACCATAATGCTTACATATAGTATCTAATGCAGTTTTTGAACAATTAGTTGGGTCAAAGGTTGATTTAGCAACAAATCTAAACCACGCACAAACTCTTTTACTGAAATCTATTCCTAACTCTTCAAATACAGGAAGTTGTTGATAAGGGAATTTATTTTGCCATTTGTAATAACCTTCACTTTTTACTATTTTTGGATTTCCAGTATTCCAATCTTTTGCTGCTGTTGTCATATAATTGTGAGAAAATGGATGAACTTTTAATTCTATCCATTCATAATCTTCTGGTTCGTAATAATTAAGTTTATTTTCCAAACTATTTAATGCTTCATCCTTCTCATTAATTATTTCTGCTTGTTTGCTTATAATACCATTTTTATGTCTAAGTTTTTGTCCATTGCTTTTATTATCACTAGAACCTTTCTTTTTAGTAAATTCTTGAATATAATAACTATAAGCAGTAGTTTTCAACATGAACATCTTATCTGTTGATGGTATTGAGTTTCTATTCTGAGTCAAACCATAAACTAATCTATCATATTCTACTCTTTTGTCTTCCGCTTCTCTGATTTGCAATAGGTATTCATCAAACAAATTCAAAATATTAGTGAATTCTTCATAACCACAATATTTAAAAGTTGTTACTGTTTTTCTTTTTCCAAAATAAGAATCCAACATCTTTTTGCGTTGAATCTTCTCGTCTTTTTCATTTAGTGCCTTAATTGTATTTAAACTTTGTTCGCGTCTATGTTCTAACTCCTCTATCATTGCCTCAAATGCTTTAGTATATTTATATGTAAAAATAGTAGCATCATCGCCAGTGAATTTGTTTACCAACATAGAGAATCCCTGCCTATCCATAGCGAACATTGGTTGTTTTCTATTCCATTTATCTGTAAAATAGGTCTCGGAAAAATTCCCTTGACCTAATTCTGGAATTAAATCAATGAATTTTCTAATTTTCTTTAAAACGTCGGCATGATCTTTACCATAATACTCTGCCACCTTCAAACTATTTGTTACAACATTTCCTTCTTCATTAACCGTTAAACCAAACTCTTCTTCAAATACTGACAACTCATTATTATTTTTATTTTTCATTATTAAAACAACCTTCTTTCTTTATAATTTATTTTTTGTAATTCTTGATAATATTTCTAAGTAATTCTCCATCTCTAAATAGATAAACATTTCTTCCATCATTTTTTGCATCAATTCGAATGCTGTGCATAGGAAATCCATTCATTAAAATAAAGCCTGCCAACCTTTGTGAAAAGCAATTGTATAATTCCAACTTTCTCACCTCCTTTCAATAAATTTAAATTTGAACATAATAAAAAGAAGTCACAATTCTTGTAACTCCTAGTTATAAAAACACTGAAAATACGATATAATACTTATATAACCCATATAAAACCAAAATCACCTACTAAGGAGGTTTTCACCCAATGAAAACTTGTACCAAATGCGAAATAGAAAAAGATGATTCTCAATTCAGAGGCTCTAAAACAAAACAATGTATACAATGTGAGATAGAAAAAGCTGTAAACAAAATGATAGAATATAAAAGTATAAATATTGGTTTAGAAAATTTAGACACATCTTTAGAGAAAATAATTCTTAGAAGTAAATATTTAATTTCCAAAAAGTTAATCTCTCTTGATGAAGCTATTTCCTTAATAAATGAAGGCAAGGCTCAAGTTTATAAATCAGATACAATTTACATGCCAAATCATGAAGATGAGAGTTGGATTGTTAGATACAATGTCAATGAACGTGATGACCATAAATGTCATTATTGTGGTGAAAAAGGAAATACTGTCGATCATATAATTCCTAAGAGTAAGGGAGGGGAATTCTCAGAGAATAATTTAGTTTGTTGTTGTGATAGATGTAATCTGGAAAAAGATAGTTTATCTTATGAAGGATATAAAAGTAGTTGGTTATTATTAAGAAAGGAAAGATATTTAAAAATACAGCAGAAAACACAAAATCAAATAGAAGCAAAAAATATGCTAAAAAATAAACAAACTAATAAAATTCCTAATGTTTTGTTAAAACAAAAGGATAAATATGGATGGTAATAATTTATAATTCAATTTAAAAGGAGAGAACTTTAAATTAATAAAATTCTCTCAAATCACTAAAATATTAACTTTTCCTAAAATTTCACAAGCATACAAACCGCCTATAGCTTCATTCTCAAAATCCAAAAATCATAAAATATAGTATCAAATTAATCTAAAATATTTCATCTATAATAAATTTATTTCCTTCTTTGTGATATTTGAAAAATTTCTCTAATTCTAATAACTGCCTCTTTTTAATTACTTTTACTTCTTTTTTAATTGACAATAATAAACACAAATCTTTATAACTGTTAACAATTAAACCTAACGATAATTTAGAGGTATCAATATCAATTACAATTCCATTAATAAATTCACCATTATTATATCTAACTTTAAACTCTTCAAATTGTTCAGGAGTGTTGTCATTCTTGTATAAATTATGATATAAATCATGAACTTCTTTACACAAACAAATTCCTAAAGGATATCTACCATGTATTTCTCTATTCTTTGATTTTAATAATTTCAATTCTTCCATAGTGTAATCACCAACATTTTTATGAACGAGTAAACCACACTCATCTATAACTTCTTTCAATATTTTATTAAAAGAATATAAATGGTGAATTGCATTAAATCTTTCACCAGTAATCACGCATTTGTAATTACAATTTGATGCACTATCTTTTTTCCAATCATCAATAAATTCTCTTAAATATATGTGTAACGGAGAAATGCCTCCATGCCACCTAGCGTGGGTTTCTCCAATATAATCCTCTTCGCAACAATAATAGCATCCATTAAATCCTTCAGTAACATTAAACAATAAATTATTTAATGATTTATATTGAATTTTATCTGGATGTCTAGGACATATATACATCAATGGAATTGCACAGCTTGTATATTCTTGTGGAGGTAAATAAAAACCTCTTTTTGCAAATTCTTCATATGCTATCTCGTATGTATACTTTCTACGTGAGTTTTCAAATCCCAACCATTCAATAAAATTTCTATATGTCTTCACACATGAATCAGGACAATTTTTTATAAACCATTGGTAACTAGGAAGATCAAAAATATGTTTCACTAATTCTTTTGTTGTTATTAATCGACCCAATTCTTCACATTTAATTTTAAATATTTTCACATACTCATCAAAAGTCTTTGTATATTTATACATTTTTAAACATAACCTTCTTTCTTTTAATTAAACAGTTTTATATTTGGCAATGGCATTTTGTAACGACTCACTATTTTGAAATAGATAGATAGTTCTTCCTGTATTTTTTAAATCTGATTTGATTCCTGTGATTGCAAATCCATTTGTTAGCAAAAATCCAGCAAGTTTCTGTGAGAAACAATTATAAACATTCATTTTTAACACTCCTTTTTAGACATAGAAATAGAGAGGTTAGTAGATTTAACCTCTCTAAAATTTTAATTTGTTTTAACTGTCCAACCATTTAAAATGAGAATTTGCTCGGATTTATGGTTCTTTCATAGACAGATGAACAATATAAACACTATAAACAATAATCCCAATTACCACAGAATAAAATATAAATATTATTATCAACTTCCTTTGACATTAAGTATTAAAATTAATAAAAACATCTCTAAAACACAACTCTGAAACCTTACTCTTACAACACTTTCAGCCCACACAATAAATCGATTCGCACAGAATAGTGTCTAGTTTGAGTCAGAATTTTCTTTTGGTATGATTGTGTCAGTAAGAGTTTTTGAATCGGTTAGAGATGGTTTATTTTGTGATATTGTTGGTTTATTATCTGCTTCAATTAATACTCAATTAAATCAAATTTTAATAAAATCTTCCTACATCCAAAATAAATGTTAATACATAAATTTGTGTACAATTTGTCAACTTGATTAATAAATTTTCTCATTATTGCCATAAATTTATTTCTCCTTTTTAATTTCTTCTTGAATAATAGTTTCGGGTGATTTTTCACTTGCAATTTCTACTACATCATTAACTTTAAAATCTCCCATCACAAAAGTCGATAATTTTGTCAGGACTTGCTTCCCATAAAAAATATATCCAGAAACCATTAATAAATAAGTGGCGCTTGCTAGGTTTATTTCTTTACCATCTACATTTATTAGCAAAATATTGGGTGTAAGCTCTTTACCGATATACAAAACAATAAAGAAGCAAAAACTAATAATTAAACCTTTAGCCAATCCCATAAATAATTTCTTTACATCAAATTCTTTGTTGAATATGCCTGAAATCCCACCAAGAATGATATTTACCCCTATAAGTAAAAGTAATGAAATTCCTAAGAAAAGTGTGTTTTGGTCAATCATATTTATCATTTCTCCTCTATATTTTTATTTACTTGATTACTTAATTCTAATTTATTCCATAAATCCATATTAATTTGTCTCATTTCTTGAACCCATTTTACTAAACTATCTTGATATTCTAATGATTTGATAGTGTCGCGATTAATTTTATTTAACTCTTGCAATTCTTGAATTATGATTTTATTTAATCTTTTTAATTCTTGTATTTCTTCATTTTGTTTTGAAAGTTCTTCTTTTAGTTCGGTTATTAATTTTAATGCAATAGGTGATAGAATATAATTTATGAATTTATTTAATTTGTTCACGTAAAACATCCTTATTTATTATTTTACAGATATACCATGCTTACCACCAATATAGGCTAAGATGATTCCAGAAATTACAGCTAACGCCTTTAAAATAAGTTTTGTATTATTATTTAATCTAATTTTAGTAATTTCTGTTTCTCCTTTTGCTTCTACTTTTGCAATCTCATTAGAACTCTTACTATTTGCTTGTGCAATACTAGAAATTGTGCTGACCAATAAATTAGTGGACTGATAATTATTATTTTCTATTCTCGTTAGGCAATTTTTAACTTCCACAAATTGTAAGTCTATTGAATTGAATCTTTCAGCATAACCAGCATCTTTTATTTGGAGTTCTACAATTTGCTTGTCATGACCACTTAATCTAATATCATGTTCTTTAAGTTTTATTTCATGATCTCCCAGTTTTTCTAATACATCATCCTCAATTGCCACTTCCAACACCTCTTTCGCTATATTTCTCATGATAATACTTGCCCCTTTCTAATTTATGTGGTATAATGAACTAATGGTTGTAGTGCTACGAACATTACAATCAGGATTCGACAGTCCAGATCGGGCAGTTCTGGCTGTCATACATATACAATTGAATATAGAAATAAATAATATTTTATAAAATTATTGATGATTATTAGATTAAAGAGGTATAAAATAAAATTATACCTCTAATTGAAGTTTGATATTAAATACATATTACAAATTAAAGAATGTTTACAACTGCTTGAAGCGTGTCTTTTGCAGCAAGACCTGAAAGCAATTTCTCGTTTTTGTGACCAACCGTGCTGCCTCCTACGACATATAAAGTATTTGCTTTTAAACAATCTTGATTGAATGTTTTATCAGAATTTCTAAAATACATAGCACAATTTCCATACTTTTGAGAAACTAACATGCAAGCTCCTAAATCATTTAATGAAAAACCTAAAACGGCAAAATTCATATTATCATCTCCTTTATTATTTGTTGATTGAGTGGTCAAAGTAGAATTACTTACATAAACTATCCCTAAATGCTCTAATATCCCCTTACTAATGGCAACACTTGCAATATCCATATTTGATAAAATTACATCTTCTTCACTATCAATAAATCCATATTCCACCAAACAAGCGTTTGTATTAGTTTTATCAAACAATCTCAAAACATAAAAATTACTTACCTTAACCTTTCTATCAATCATGGTATTTAAAGCAGAAATTATATTGTTTTGAATACTTCTACTTAATTTCTCGTCTGTTCCTCCAAATTTAAAACAGTGGCACTCATTTCCTTTTGCTGATTTATTGAAGGCATTATTATGAAAACTTATAAATACGTCAGGGTTATATTGCTTTGCAATTGCAATTCTGTTTTGCAAATCTACATTTTCATCATAATTATTTGGACAAAAATCTTTGTCTGTTGTTCTTGTATAATTTACTGTTACATTATGATTTTGAAGTATTTTTCCCACTTTTAATCCTAAATTTAGATTATTATTTTTTTCTTGCGTTTTTAATCCAATACTGCCTGGATCTCTGCCCCCATGTCCAATATCAATGACACATGTCTTATTACTCATTATTTCACCTTCCTATATAATTTTCCTAACTTATATAAAACCAATAAACAAAAAGAGACAGTTTTACAAAAAACCATCTCTTAAATCACTAAAATATCATTAAATTTAACCAATATTCAAATTATCACAAACCTTGTAACCCTTGCTACAAGCGACTTTCAGAATCCTATATACCTCATCCATTAAAACAACTATTTGCTGAGATATTATTTTAATAACTCCCAACAAATTTTAACCTCTCCGAACTAATTACCTCTTGGGGTGAAGGATATCTTTTCTTTACTAATTTCATATCATTTACTTCAGAGTAGCAATCATTAACCAATTCACTGCACACATCAGCCTTAGAATCTCTAAGTTTGATTCTAAACCTAAATTTAAATATTCTTCTCAAAAACATAAAAATCAACAACAAATAATCATATTTCTCTCCAACTTTTGATATAGCATAATTACAGATTTGCTCGCGTTGAATTTCTGTTAAAGAATCACAAGAATAAATATCTAAATAATTTTTATATTTATCTATATTGCAATATTGAATACCACTCCAATCTGCTTCTACCGCTAAATTATCTCCTACATAAATTATCAAATGAGAATATTGAGAATGGGTGAGAGATTTGATAATTTGAGAATGCAAATATTGACCTTTATATGCTAATATATCTCCATGTTTTAAATTAATATTATTATCCATATTTATACACCCATTTTCGCTGAAATATACATTTCTCGCAATTCTGTATTAATGTCTTTGAGATCAATAATTCCTTGTATTTTCCATGATTCTAAAGGATTATTAAGGATGTTATCCAAATTAATACTAGAATGTTCTAAAATCGTATTTAATATATTAATTTTAGCTTGTAATTGAGGAGTGATTGATTCTGGTGGAAGAGTAGTAATTATATCTTTTAAAACTAAACCCAATATATCACTATAATACTCCAAATAACTTACATTCTTACTTAAACTTCCAGTTTGTTTCTCTAAGTCTTTTTCTAATATATCCCACATCTCCATCAGCACATCACTCCAATCGCGTATATCTCAAGATTTTTAATTGTTGGATTGGTGAATTTTATAAATACCTTATTAGTGTAAGATGAAAGTTTAACTCTTCCTTTATTAGTAGAAATATTAATAGGAAAGAAATTTATTCCATCAGGAGATATTTCAGTTATAATTCCTTCTTGGGATTCGAGATAAATTTCTACAATTGATACTTGTTTAAATAATGGAATTATATGACTAATTAATTCTCCATTTTTATGAAGAACCGCAAATCCATTTCCACTCGAAACATTTGCGGAATTAAATCCAGTAAGTTCCATTTCTTCTGAGAAATATACGCAATTGGTAAGTGAATTTGCATCTAACGAACGAATTTTAGCATCAGTCACTTCTTCAGCATTAAATTCCATATACTCATTTTCAATTGTAACTGTACGAGTTATAATTTCTGGAATCATTATTGGAGAATTTTCAACCCATGAAATCGGATTTTGAATTGTATTTGTGATGGTTGTGTAAACAGGGATTTGTTTTTCAACTTGTAATATACTTCCATCAGGTTGAATTTCATTAACTAATTCAATTGTATATTGGTCTGTAGCAATTTTGTAGGTTACGGTTTGAGATTCGAATTGAGTTGGTGTATTCTGTTCAGTAGTTTCAGTAAAAGTTTCTTCTCCTGTTTCATTAATTTCAATAGCAGTTTTATAGAGTGGTTCATTATTCTCATTTGTAGCTTGGATTTTATTTCCTGTAAGTTCTTGGATAGTTTTTTGGAGAGTGATTGGGAAAGGTAACTTAATTTCTCTTTCGAACGCAAGAACTTGTTCTGTATCAATTCTTGTAATTTGTCTGTTTTCGCGGTTGAACATAACATTGTTCATACTTTTCCTCCTTTGTGACTTTTTAACATAATAAATAGAGAGTCATATTTCAGACTCTCCTATCGAATATTAAATTTCATTATTCGTAGTAATAATTTTTCCAGTTGTCTTGTCTAAAATTCCTTGAACTACCAATTCACTAGTTGCCCATTTAACAGGAGTATTTACTCCACTTCTTACAATTCCATCCTCTGCTTTTAAAAGTGGTTTCCCTTGCAAACTTAAAAGCATTCCTACTCCTGTATTATCCGTCACGAAATTAGAAGTCGCTGAATATTTACTAAATACAAAAAGTTTAATCTCTCCATTTACTAAAACTAAATACTTCAAAATAGCAACCGTTGGTTTACTAATTGTATTTAATGCATATTGCTTCCAATAATTCCCCACGAACCCTAATGCTCCAACCTGTATCTTCGCACCCACATTAATATTTTTTGAATCAGACGCAAATTTCACTAACGAATATCCAAATTCACTATACAAACTGTCATTGTCTAAATTTACTCTATTAGTAATATTTCCCCAGTGATGTACGTTAGTTTTTGACATTGTACTTGAACCAATGTCACTTAACATCCAATCATCCGCTTCCGCTAAAATTGTTACGTCTGTTGTTACTGAAAGAATATCTGCTGGAGGCAGATATTCCATATAACTTGTTAATCCATACTCATTAGAATATGGGAACATAGAGATAATTTCCTTGTTATTCTTGGAAGCAAAAAGAGTATTAGATAAACCTGCATCACGTCTTGGATTATCGCTGACTAATTGATCATATCCCGTCATTGGTTTAAAGGTTAACTCAATATTGCAATAATCCGTGTAAATCGTACTTGGTGTCACACCATCTGAAAGATCAGCATAGGCGATAAAATGAACAAACCCATTAGCATCAATTAGCCTTTCTGGTAAATAGATTGAATTTGTTGAAGCATTAGTTGACCATGTTAACTTTGTTACTGTATTAGCTGTAGTACTTTGAACTCCTGCGTGCCAAATGCCTCCTAAAGTATACCAAACATCAAGATATGCCTTATTGCCAGTTGGACTACTCCCATATCCCCACCAGTTACAATCAATTCTACTCAAATTATCCTTCAACCACTGAACCTTATCAATAGCAGGAATAGGGCCATACTTATCTTCGACTATGCGGATTAGGTTGAACTTGAATATCATCTGAGCATATTCTCCATTGATTGAAGTGGATTTCGACGTTAATGTTGTATCTAGATTAGATACTACACTATAACCACCTAGTTCTGTCCATGCTATTACTGGTGATTGTAAACTTGTAGCATTATATCTACCGATAAAATTAGGATTTTCAACATTACTTCCTACAATCTTCCTTGCAAAATCATCCCTTACAGCAAGTGTACCATTGATCAATCGAAATGAATTCACGATTTCATTCCTAAAAACTATATCCAAACTAACATAATCATTATTTATGACACTCGCAGTTACTCCATCAGAAACTTCGCCATATGAAATTACATTCAATATTCCATTTGCATCAATAGCATTTGTCAATGTCACCGTA
>Ga0209728_1002128_pt1 | contig 10466 bp, 8 predicted proteins | sample RifGroD1_FD_183997 | JGI IMG/M metagenome (GOLD analysis project Ga0209728, IMG submission 183997) | Groundwater microbial communities from Rifle, Colorado, USA - Groundwater D1 (SPAdes) (version 2) | ecosystem: Environmental > Aquatic > Deep subsurface > Groundwater | place: Rifle, Colorado... | reverse complement strand
TGGTTTTCCATTTTTTAACAAAGGTATGTACGTTCTTGGTGGAGAGATCTATATCCTTTTGGATTTGAGGATCGGTTTCTGATTTATAGAGTAGTTTTAGATTCCATTTTTCTATCATATTACATTATACCTTAATGAAGATACTATGGGAAAGTATTGACAGAATATTAAAGGGGGAGTAATAATATATACGTTAGTTCCGTTGATCCAGAGTTGATCCTAATTCTGGAAAGTTTTTATTGCACAGGAGGTGCAAAATGTTAGTGGGCGTGAAGTGTCGTGGTAGTTGTCGTTCTTTTGGTTCATTCGCTGCCGGCCGTGGACAGACCTCGCCAATTCTTCTGATTTCCACTAAGGTTTCAGCCCAATAGTCGAGGCGGATGGATGTGGTTTGACAATCCACAAAAATTTCTCTCCTGATTAATACCAGGGAGTAAAATGTCAAATTGGAATATTCAGATTTTTGTCTGGAACCAAAGTAGGGGAACCCACAAAATTTTTATTAAGTGGGTTCTCCTAGGTTTTTCTGGTATCTCCCTCACATCTTTATTATCCCATAGTTATATTGTATAATAACGTCGTAATTGATTCTCTACGGAGAAATGGAGGTGAAATTCTTTTGTAAATGGATGACAAAATAATTGCGAAACAATATGTTGCAGTTTCTAATTGTTTCTGGGATCTTGATTTCGCTAAAAATCGCAAAAGAAAAAAAACGTAGAGAATACAAGTAACAAAGATGGGGAATCCTGTGAGAATATAGATGAAAAATCTAATACCATTTCATTCTACTTACATAACACTCCCCATCTGAACACCCCTTTCATATTAAAATATTCATTGACAATCCTTTCCTAATCCACATATATTATATTGAAGTCTAGCTAGATTTTTTTGCTACTCTTCAATGGAAAGAATAGAAAGGAGGCTATATTGGTAAAGAAATTGTAAATTCTTTTATTTCAATCCTGCCGTACCCTACACTTTGCCATTGGAGTTTTGCCCAGAAGAGGAATATAAAAAACACCTATTCTGGTAGCTAGATATTGGATAGAGTCCAAAGCACCTTCAATGTGGACTCTATCCTTTTTCTCTTCCTATTTATCCTATAATATTATATAATCTCTTTGCTTTAAAAGCTTTGCATTTGATTAAGAAATAAAAATTCAAAAGAAAGGAAGGGTAGTTCTAAGGTATGACAAATACCCCACTGGTAAAATTAAGGACAAAGATAACGATAAATTTTTTGGTTAGAAATCAGAAAAAGCAACAAAGCAAAGATGGTAGTGAGAGTATCAAACAAATGGGAAATCCCACCCTTTATCTCCTACCATCTTTAAATTCTCTCTCAAGTTTTCCACTTCTTATATTTCAATATCATATCCTTGACAGATTTATTATAGGTATGTCATAATTCGATTGCTTTAGGAAATTCAGCACATCGGAGGGGTTAGGTGAAAGCCAATCGAGATTACGGTTAGCGAAGATGTTGCAAGAAGAAAGTGGATGTCTTATGGTAAGTGATGTTGAATCATCTGATTGTCATAGGACATCGTACGGAATGAAATTAACCTAAAGAAGGAATGCTCGGATCGAAAAATAACAAAGCAAGTTGCTAGCGCAATTTGAAACAAAGTTTTTCGGCCTGCAGGCCAAGGTTAGTGGAAGGTTAATGCCAACATTTGGTTTCTGAGATTCTTTTCTCACCCACTTGTACCTTCCACTAGCCCCGACGTTTTTCATATTTCTCTATATATCTGATATAATCATCCTTAGTACTTAGATCCAACAATCATTGGGGAGTAGTAGAAAGAAAATATTTCTATATGGAAATATGAGTAGAATCTACCGTATGTAAACGAAATATACACAAATGAGAAATAAATAGGGTGGTACCGCGTACACAATGTTCGCCCCTTTCTAAAGATTAGTATATATTAATAGGTATATACCAGTTTTTAGAGAGGGGCTTTTTGTTTAAATTAACGAATACAAATATGGAAGATATAAAGATAAAGAAAAATGAAATGATGCCTAATTTCCCTAAAAACGAGGGAGACATATTGGCATTTTGGAAAGAAAATAATATTTTCCAAAAATCTATAGATCAAAGAGACAAAAACAACCCATTCACCTTCTACGATGGACCGATAACCTCAAACAACAAACCACACTATGGTCATGCACTAACCATGGTAATTAAAGATGTAGTTCCAAGATACAAAACCATGAAAGGATATCATGTGGATAGAAGTCTAGGATGGGATTGCCAGGGAATACCAGTTGAATATGAAGTAGAGAAAACATTAGGTTTTGAACAAAAAGAAGATATTGAGAAATTCGGAATCGAGAAATTTAATCAAATGTGTAGAGAATCAGTACAAAAATATCAAGGTGAGATATTTGCATTAACCGAAAGAATGGGAAGATGGGTAAACAAAGATGAAGAATATGCAACCATGGATCCTGCATATATAGAAAGTGTATGGTGGTCATTAAGTGAGCTTTACAAAAAAGGCCTTCTTTACCAAGGTTACAAAGTAGTACCTTACTCCACCAGAGCAGGGACAACACTTTCTAATTCAGAGGTAGCCCTTGGGGGATACAAAGCCATAGTAGATCCAGCAGTAACCGTAAGTTTGAAATTAAAAGACTCTAATACATATCTCCTCATATGGACTACAACTCCATGGACATTACCTGGAAACCTTTTGGTTGCAGTAGGGAATGATTTTGAATATGTAGAAGTAGAGCACAAGGGAAGAAAATATATAGTTGGTAAAGGTTTGTTAGAGAAGGTATTTGGTGAAGATTACCAAATATTGAATGAAATATGGGGTAAGGATTTAGTAGGAAAAGAATACGAACCATTGTATCCATACTATGCACAAAAGAGTAGTGAAGGTTGTTTTAGAGTAGTACATGCTGAACATGTAACTCTCGAAGATGGAACAGGATTGGTACACCAAGCACCATATGGAGAAGAAGACTTCGCATTGATGACAGGTATGGGCATAGAGATGTTTGATTATCTAGATGATCAAGGGAATATGAAGGACGAAATAACCCAATTTGCAGGAATGTTCTACAAAAAAGCAAACAAATATGTCATGCAGAATTTAGAAGAAAGGGGATTACTCTTTGCTCATGAAGATCACGAACACCAAATGCCAATGTGTTGGAGAACTGAAACACCATTGATATACAAACCAATTAAGAGTTGGTATGTAAGAGTTTCAGAGATTAGAAAAAGAATGACAGAAGAGAACAACGAGATCAACTGGATACCAGAACATATTAAGGATGGAAGATTTGGGAATTGGTTGGCTGACGCTCGAGATTGGGCTTTAAGTAGAAACAGATATTGGGGAACTCCACTTCCTGCTTGGATATGTGATAAATGTGGAGCTACAGAAGTACTAGGATCATTTGCTGAGATTAAAGACAGATCGGGAGTAGAATTAACTGATCCACATAAACCATTCGTGGATGAAGTGAAATATGCATGCTCAAAGTGCGATGGTGAAATGCACAGAGTAACCGATGTAATTGATGTATGGTATGACTCAGGATCAATGCCATTTGCTAGATTCCACTATCCATTTGAAAATAAAGAAAAGTTTGATCAGAAATATCCAGCAGAATTCATTGCAGAAGGTGTAGATCAAACCCGTGGTTGGTTCTATACATTACATGTATTGGGGACTGCACTTTTCGATCAGAAAGCTTTCAAAAATGTAGTAGTAAATGGATTAGCCTTAGCTTCAGATGGATCTAAGATGTCCAAGAGTAAGCGTAATTACACAGATATAAATATCGTCATAGACCAATTAGGAGCTGATTCGATGAGACTCTACTTCCTTAGTTCTCCAATTGTTCATGGAGAAGAAGTAATCTTTAATGAAAAATTCTTGAAGGAGATAATGACATCAGTAATGCTTCCATATTGGAATTCTGTTAAATACCTCTTAAGCTATCAGGATGAATCAAAACTTAAAAATGTAAGTGAACTTGATTTAGGCAACATTATGGATAAATGGATTGTTGCGAAACTTCACAAGACAATGGGTGAAGTTACAACAAATATGGATGCATATGATTTGCAACCAGCTACAAAGAGTATCTTTGATTTAATAGATGATCTTTCCAAATGGTATATCAGAAGATCAAGAGAAAGATTTGTAAATGGAGATGTAAATGCTTTGGATACATTACGATATGTATTGGTAGAAATCTCAAAGTTACTAGCACCATTTGCACCATTCCTAGCAGAGTCAGCATATCAGACATTAGTGTCTAGTAAAAAGGAATCTGTCCATCTTGAGGACTTCTCTGTCGTTGATGAAAGTAAGCTTGATGAAGAGCTTCTAACAGATATGGATAACATTAGAAAGATATGTTCTTTAGGATTGAATATTAGAGATGAGAATAGAATAAAGGTAAGGCAACCATTAGCTCAGGCATTCATACCAGTTGAAGATTCTGAGTTACAAGAAATTGTTAAGGGAGAATTAAATGTAAAAGAAGCTATATATTCCAAAGAAGCAAAAGAAGTCGATGGATTTAAATCCCAAAGCGATGGAACTGTATTTGTTACATTAGATACAAATATCTCAGATGAACTTAAAGCAGAAGGCTTCCTAAATGAACTAACCAGAGGATTACAAGTAGCTAGAAAAGAGAGTGGATGCCAAGTAGGTCAGGATATTACCGTTAAATATCAGACTGAGAGTAAAGAAATTGAAGAACTCATATCTTCTCATCTCGAAGAACTTGAAAAAGTAGTTTTAGCTAAATCATTTGAGAAAGTAGCAACTTTGGAGAATGGCATAAAGCTCAAACTAGCAGAAGTTGAAGTCTTTGTAGAGATAATAAAATAGGATTCTAAATTGAATTAGTATTCCGAAAGGGATACTTTTAATCCAGTAACTTTGGCAAATTGCTCATTTGCTTGATCCATTGTCTTGTCAGAAGCTATTGCTAATTCACCAACAATATTTTTAACTGCTTCTTCTAGTTGTTTCTCAATACTGGTAGGAATTAATCGACCTTCCTTTTCTCTTTGCTTTCTAATGAAATTACAATACTGGATAATCTCCATAGTAGATTTAATATCTGACTTACCCTCTAACTCCTTAAACATATTCAACATAATGTTGAAATCTGTAACCTTAGGATTCTTGGAAGGAGATTTCTTTAGGATTTTGATTTCCTCAAGAATCTGTTTTGTAGACATTACTTCTCTAATACCCAAAGAATCAATATTATCGACAGGAGTAGATATACTGATAGGGTTGGTAATCAATTCAAATTCAAAATATTTCTTAATTTCGCCATTAAATTCAATATCTTTTTGACCCTTAACCTTACCTGCACCGTGTGATGGATAGAAAACTTTAGATCCTATTTTAAGTTGCATAATAGCGGAATTCTGTTATATTAACGTTTCATTATACCACGAAAGTGCTATACTTTCCTTAATATGAATATAGTAGTTATAGGTGGAGGAACAGGCTCCACAGTTGTACTAGAAGGCCTGAAGAAATACAGAGAACTTCATCTTAGCGTTATAGTTGGTATGATGGATGATGGCGGTAGCAATGCTGCTGTCAGAGATGAGTTTGGGTTACTTCCGTTAAGTGATGTAAGGAAATCAATCCTAGCATTATCAGATGACAATGATAGTAACTATTTTAGAAAACTTTTGACCTACAGATTCTCAGATGGTGAGAATATAAAAGGACACACCCTTGGCAATTTATTAATGATTGCAATGGCAGATATCCTGGGCTCTGAGATTGAAGCAATAGATACACTTTCTCAGATGTTTGGAGTAAGAGGATGTGTAATTCCTGTTACATTAGATGATGTAAGACTTGTGGCCGAATACGATGATGGATCTACAATGGTTGGCGAACATTACATTGACGAACCAGAGAAGGACATTAATATCACAAAATTCTATCTAGATAAAAAAGCAAAAGCATATCCTCAAGCCATTCAAGCTATTAAAGAAGCTGACTACATCATACTTGGGCCTGGAGATCTCTACACTACACTCTTACCCAACCTTCTTGTTGAAGGGATAGGAAAGGCTACAAAACAATCAAAAGGAAAAATAGTATATATATCCAATTTAATGACCAAGATAGGGCAAACAAGGCATAAAAGCGTGAAAGATATTGTAAATATAATTGAGGGATATATTGGAAGACCTCTAGATTATATCCTTCTTAACAATGGGAGAATCCCTAAAGAAGCATTTCAAAGATATATAGCAGATGGAGAGAATCTAATTAAAGAGGACATGGAAGATACAGATAGTCATACAATAATAAGGAAGGATCTAGTTGCCAATGATGATATAAAAAGGGAAAAAGGAGATACGTTGAAAAGAAGTTTTGTACGACACGATGCTCACAAGGTTGGAAAGGCACTTTCAAGAATATTTACCAAAAGCCCGTTAGGAAGATTTTTTAGAAATATTTTTGGCCAGTATGTTGATTAGAGAAGTACCGTAATCATCTGCTTTCATTTTTGTCTCAAAACCATTTTCATTCAGAAGCTTTAGGAGATTTCTCGCGTTACCATTATTCATAGGGTGATACTCGATTAGTATATTACCAATAAAACTCAATTTCTGACTCTTCACTAATTCTTTTAAAACTTCTGTTTCTGCTCCCTCAATATCCATCTTTAAGATATCAATTTCTTCGGTTATATATTTACTCAATTGCTCACATCTTACACTTATTGGGGTGGATATTTGTGTTCCATTCCATGCATCCTTACTGAAACTTCCGGTTGAGAAACTGTTATTCCCTGAGTTATCAATGTAGAAAGTTCTAACCTCATCTTTGCTTCCTAGAGCAATATTGTGTAATTCGATATTTCCCAATCCATTACATTCCACATTCTCTTGAAGTATTGGAAATATATTTGAATTAGGTTCAAATCCAGTTATCTTGGCATTAGGATATTTAATCTTGAAGTACAAAATGGAAAGCCCAATATGGGAACCGAGATCCAGTATAACCCCGGGGTTAATCGTAACATTAACATTGTAGATTTCTTTGTTGAAAATTTCATCTTTTAGAATATTGAATTCTTCCTTATTGGTATATCCAATTTCATATCCTTGTATTTTAGAAAACATAGTTTGCATAGTGGAGTTTAACAAAAAAGCCCTGGTTAATACCAGGGCTTTAATAAATTTCTACAGTGCTTCAATTTTATTCATTACAGACTGAACCTTTGCAGCCCAGCTATCTGCAGAAGGAGGACAGTAAGAGTAGGATATACTTCTAGGAGTGGTCATACCCTTTGCATAGTATTTTGAGAGACCTTTCGATACTGCCCAAATACCATCTTCCCAGCTTGAAAATCCACTTTTGCCCCAACCCCATGCGTTGTAAGGTCTAAATGTATGTTTACCACCTTCAGATTCAATTACAGATATAGCTGCAACAAGGTTGTAGTCAATCTGGTATGTATCTGCAGCAGCAACAAATTCATTTGCATAATCAGCAAGAGGGGCAGCTCTTTTATCTAAATATGCTTTGATTTTCGCTACTCTAATATCAGCAACTTCATTTGTAGTGATTTCTGCGCTATCAACAGAGATATATTCTGTACTTACAGCTGATACCTGACCTTGGTCAGCTAAGACTAAGTTTACAGGCATTTTATCACTTATAATACTAGCTACTAGGCCAGTACCTAAAACAACAGCTATTACGCTTAATGTCTTTCTACCTTTTACTAATAACTTTTTCATAGCAGTTTAAATTCAAGTTAATACCTATTTCTAGGTAAGCTATATTATACCACAGAAGACCCATAGTAATCAAAATGGCAATATCACAACTGGTGGTATATTATTTACTATGAAATCCATAGTTATTAATGATATCAAGTACAAGAAACCTCATAAGGGAAGATTATCCCTTTATGCCGCCATAATAGGTTTGGCTGGTTCATTAGTCTTTGTATACATTCAAAACTTCAATACAGTTAATACTCTCATAACATTCCATAATCCCAAGATAAGATATGATTCCTTTACGGTGGCGTTTGAAGGAAGTGTTCCAGAGGAATATAAAACGTTAGCTATGGAAAATGTAAAAGATATGGTGTTTGAGAAAACAGAAAGGTTTAAGTTTGTAGATAGTAAGGCGGATATAACAATACAATCAGAGAAAACAGAAAGTAATGTAGAAGTCTTAAGCGAGACCTTAATACCTGTAGGACACTTGTATTCATTGAAAACCGCTACAGATGAAGAAGACATTAAGAGTATGAATGTATATGTATTAAGCGATACATATATCAATTTCCTTAAGGATCAATATGGTATCAATGCGCAGAAGATAGAGAGTGTAGATGCTTTGGTAGCTAAAATGAAGGAATCGGATAGTAATGTAGGGTTAATAACATATGACAGTCTTAACTTCAGTATGAAGATATTAAAGGTTGGAGATCAATATTACTTAGATAATCGTGAGGCGGGGATTCATATTCGTTTCTATGCTACATTGGCCCAAGGGGTTGATTCATATGCATTGGATATTCTTAAGAAGAATATTTCAACGAATAGCTCTGTTCCAGATGTCGCAAGTCTTCTTAAGCTGAATATGTCGGGTGTTGTAGCCATTTCTAGAGATTTGGGAGCAAAGATTGATTCATTACAGAACTATGACTATCCAGCGGAGAAGTTAGGTCAATTTCTTGCAGAGGCTGATTTAACACATATATCTAATGAAGTTTCATTTGTAGATGGATGTATTATATCCACGGGCATGAGATTTTGTGCAAAGGATAAATATATGGGGAGTATAACGGCAAGTGGTGTGGATATTGTTGAATTAACAGGGAATCATAATAATGACTATGGAAGTGCTAGTAATGGTAGATCCATAGAGATGTATAAGGCGTTGGGGATGGATTACTTTGGTGGAGGATTGAACAATGAAGATGCTTCGAAGATATTGTACAAAGAGATTGATGGTACTAAAATCGCCTTTATCGGTTACAATTGGTACGATACCACATACAAAACAGGTGCTATTGCTTGGAATGATAAACCAGGAGCTAATGAATATTCTGTAGAGAAGATGAAGGCTAATATTGCTGAAGCTAAGTCTAAAGCGGATGTAGTTATTGTAGACTTTCAATTTCAAGAGTGTTATTGCTATCCTGATGGTGATGTTGTTTACCCTATATGTTACAAACCTCTTGGTAATCCAGATCAAAAGGGTGTATTTAGAAAGGCTATTGATTTAGGTGCTACCATCGTTATTGGTACTCAGGCGCATCAACCTCAAACCTATGAATTGTATGGTGACGGCGTTATTTACTATGGTTTAGGTAATTTGTATTTTGATCAATGGAATTGGATTGGTACTAGACAGGCTATGATTCTTACGCACTATTTTGATAACGGGGAGTATATCAATACTAAGCTTACGCCAATATATATGGATAGGAGTATGCAACCTGATTTCGCTACTAAAGCACAGGCGGATCAGTTATTGAAATCACTTAAAACAGCTAGGGATTAGTGTTTATTCATCGGAGACGAGGTTTGATACTCGTCTCCGATGTTCTTACTAAATAGCTTTTAATTCTTCTTGGAATTCAGCTTCATCCTTTAAAAGGATTTGATTTTTCTTAATTAAATCTTGAAGCCAAACTTTTAGGTTTTCAATCTTTTCAGTATTATTAGCACCAGTGACCGTATCTTCCTGTTTTACATCATTGACATAGATGTAGATATCAAATGATTCCGGGAAGTTTTGGGCAAAGTGCACAATACTTCTTAATGTATGGTGTTGGAGATAAAAGTTTCTTCCTTTTGCCGAAACTACTAATCCAACGGGTATAATGGCGAGCTTTACAGTTACTACATCTTTTCCCATACCTTTTTCTCCTCTTAGAGCGATTTGTAAGAACCCCATTATACAACCTATAATATATCTATTTCAATCTATAATATTCAAATAGATATTGTCCCGCTATACCAGCATATTTACCAAAATATTCTGTATACCACTTAGAAATATCCTCATTCTTTGTATATGATACTTGGTATATATCCTTAGCTATGTTGTACATCCACCTATCTATTGGTACTGTATCTAAATATCCTAAGGAGTAGAGTAGTATACAATCTGCTACCTTTGCCCCTATACCAGGCATAGATATTAACAGCTTCCTAATATCTTCCTTTTGCTTAGGTAATTGTAAATCAGTAAGTAACTTAGCTGTCTTCTTTAAGTATGGTGCCCTATACCCAATACTAGCCTTTTTAAGGTCCTCTATGGGGGCTAAGGCTAATGATTTTGTGGTAGGGAAGGTATTGTGGTTAGTGCCTGGAATTGGTGTACCGTACATCTGAGAGAGTACTCTAATACTTTTTCTAATAGCTGGAATATTTTTGTTAGTTGCTAGTATGTAAGAGGTTGTTG
>Ga0209728_1002126_pt1 | contig 10477 bp, 10 predicted proteins | sample RifGroD1_FD_183997 | JGI IMG/M metagenome (GOLD analysis project Ga0209728, IMG submission 183997) | Groundwater microbial communities from Rifle, Colorado, USA - Groundwater D1 (SPAdes) (version 2) | ecosystem: Environmental > Aquatic > Deep subsurface > Groundwater | place: Rifle, Colorado... | reverse complement strand
AACGGCGACTTAGAAACCGGAGTTACTCTGATGCGTATAGACCAAGAAATGGATCATGGCCCGATATTAAAACAGATAGAATATTCAATATCAAAAGAAAAAAATTACGAAGAAATAGAGAAAGAATTGGCAGAAATAGGAGCCCAAATACTGGTTGACACATTGCCAGACTATTTAAACGGGAAAATAGCTTCACGAGAGCAAGACCATAAACAGGCAACTTTTTGCAAGAAATACGAGCGCCCAGATGGCAGGATCGATTGGTCGAAATCAGCTGAACAAATTTATAATCAGATTCGAGCTCTTAACCCAAATCCTGGCGTATGGACAACTTTGAATAATAAAACATTAAATATATTTGAGGCAGAGATAGTTGAGCACGATAGTCAAGGAAGAGTTATAAAAGAAAAGTCCAGACTCTTAATCCACGCTTCTGATAAATATCTATCCCTTACCCTACTCCAGCTAGAAGGCAAGAAGATACTCCCTATCAAAGATTTCCTCAACGGCCTTAGAAATATTGATATTCACGTACAATAAAAGCCAAGGAATGGGATTTTTGAGAGGCTTTCGCAACGCGACGGCGCGAGAACGAGGAAATTTTCAGTAGAAAATATTCCGTACTCTCAAAAGTCTTATTCTTGGCTTTTATTTAGTAGATAATTGGGGCGCCAGTTTTGTAGTAGCTGAATTCGTATTGATTAACCGGAGCAACCTGAAATTCTTTCAGCTCCATTCTTCTTATTGCCATAGGCGTTAAGTATTGTTTTATACCATTACTAATCATGAAAACATCTCTATTTAAGGGGTTCTCCTGATAGATATATAAGCCTTCTGGATAATAATTTAATTCTTTCTTACTAATTGTAACGATATCAGCCTTACGATTGCCATAAGATTCGTAAATCTTGGCATCTGGCATTAAGCGTTTCATACCGCTCTCGGTTAAATAATATACCTTATTATCTCCCTTAGCCTGTATTAGTTTAGCTCTTGAATAACGATCTATTTCCGATTGGGATACAGTTCTGACCATCTCTTTCTTATATCCGTAATCATTGAAGATTTCCTCGTTGGGAATATTATGTTTTTTGCCGTCTATAATCTCATAAACACCTGGACTAGTCGAAGATTTAATTAGAGATATCTGATTGTTTGTGAACTTCTTAGTGACGTTGCCACCAAATATAGATGCCGATAAGTTTGAGGCACCAGACCAAGATAATCCATTATTATCGGATGATGGGACGGTGGTAGTAGAATTATTTTGAGATGAATTTGAGGTGTTAGATGTGGTGCTACTATTGTAGTAGGTTGTTTGTGAATTAGTAGGATTTACCCTGCCAGAACCACATGGTAAGCCCAGTCCATACATAACATTACAAACTAATTCAGATTCATTACGAGAGCGACTTAGCACTTCTGATGGATCCATATAGGCAAAAGCTGGGCTAGAAATAGCACCAAAAAGTATCACGAAAAAGAAGTATTTAACCGAAGATCTATATATGTTCATTATCCTTATATTGTATCATTTTACGTGATTATTGTCAATATTACAACTTTTACACACAATTTCGGGTCATTAGGCTACCTTTTGTGCTATAATTCAGACATGGAACAGGAGACAGTATTAAATGTGCATAATCTCAACGTTACCATTGATGGTAACAAAATTCTTAACGATCTTAATTTTTTTGTTAAGAAAGGAGATGTTCTGGCTATTGTCGGCCCTAATGGTGCCGGTAAATCCGTTCTCTTTAGAACACTGCTAGGCCTATTCCCCTACTCTGGGTCTATAGTCTGGGGACAAGGATTAAAAACAAACTACATACCCCAGAAATTTTATATTGATAAAGATTTGCCTTTGACTGTAAAGGAATTTTTAGAATTTAAAAATAATAACTTAAATACTATTGTTCGATCACTAATTTCTGTTGGCATTTCTGACGACAGCCATGATGGACATGCCGAGCACTATATTCGTGAACATCTTCTACCGCATCGTTTGTCACTTTTATCAGGCGGTCAGCTTCAACGAGTATTGATCGCCTGGTCGGTTATAGATAATCCCGACATTCTGCTTTTTGACGAGCCAACATCCGGCATTGATGTCGGCGGAGAAGAAACAATATATAATCTGATCGAAAAGTTGAGAGTCGAGAGAAATATGACGGTTTTATTAATTTCTCACGATCTAAATATAGTCTACCGTTACGCAAATAATGTCATATGTTTAAATAAAAAAATGATTTGCTTCGGACAACCCAATTTAGTACTTGATCCAACCGCCCTATCTCAGCTATACGGCGGTACAGTCGGTTTTTATAAACATGAACATAGCCATGAGTAACTTTGGCTTACAACTTTTGACGGCGGTTTTGATTGGAATTGGTGCCGGGTATCTGGGCGCTTTTATGATATTGCGCCGCATGTCGCTTGTTGGTGATGCTCTATCACATGTTGCTTTACCCGGTATCGCAATTGCACTATTACTTCATATTAATCCTTTTATTGGAGCGACTTTTGCATTGATCGTCGCAATTATTGGTGTCGCAATACTAGAAAGAAAAACTACATTGCCGTCCGAAACCCTGATTGGTATTTTCTTTACACTAAGCCTAGCTCTAGGTCTCATACTTACACCTGAACCAGAATTATTGGAAGCACTTTTTGGAGATATTACCAAAGTTACATTTAACGATTTAATTTTGACAGCCGTTTCAGTTGTCGCTATTTTACTTATTATTCCCAAGATAACCAAGGGTTTAGTACTGGGAATCATGTCCAAAGATCTTACCAGATCAATGGGTATTAAAATTAATGTGATAAATTTTATTTTCTTGTTTATGGTTTCTGTCGTCGTGGCTCTGGGATTAAAAGTCGCCGGCACGCTGCTTATGGGTTCATTAGTTATTATCCCCGCGGCGGCGGCTAAGAATCTATCCAACAGTCTTTCCAGCTATTCTCTTTGGGCTATGCTTTTTGGAGCGTTATCTTCTCTGATTGGGATATTCCTTTCCATTTATGTGGGCTTCACACCTGGTCCGGTCATAGTATTGGTCAGCGGTGCTATATTTTTGATTACCCTTTTCTTCAGACCAGCTAATAATTAGTTACGCTTGATTTGCGCTCTTATTTTGCTATAATAAGCGGGCTTTTGATATTAATGTAATTACGCCATGTCATTAGGAGTAAACGAATTAAAACCAAAGTCATTTATTTTATACGAGGATCAGCCTTATGTGATTTTAAGCACTCACCACTTAAAGATGCAGCAACGTCGACCAACCGTTCAGACTAAAATGAAAAATCTTTTAAACGGCAAGGTGTTGGAGCGTAATTTTGCGCAATCTGATGTTTTTGAGGAGGCAGACATTGAACGTAAAAAAGTTAAATACTTATATGCTCATCGTGATCAATACTGGTTCTCGGAAGAATCTAGCCCTACAGTAAGATTCGAATTAACCGAAGATATTATCGGTGAAGCGACTAAATTTTTAAAAGCAAATGTAGTTCTAGAAGCACTTTATTTTGACGGCAAGGTTATTAATGTGGATCTACCCATTAAAATGGATTTCAAGATTGTTGAGGCTCCTCCATCTATCAAGGGCAATACTGCCCAAGGTGGCGTTAAGCAAGCCAAGATTGAGACCGGTGCCATGATCAATGTTCCATTATTTATTGAGCAAGACGACATCATCACCATTAATACCGAGAATGGAGAATACGTAGGTCGTGCTGATAAAAATTAATTAAGTCTACTTTTGAATTTATGAAAAATCCCCTTCTGGGGATTTTATGATTGACTGCCTGTGCCAGTCTCTTTGAGTAATTCCACGATTAACATCTTCCTGTCTGCTGGCAAATCTCTGCGAACATTTCTTAAGAAAGTCGGTCTAGATTTTCCAGTTAGACAATGGAGGCATTGGCTAGTCTGAAGATCAAAATCGCACGAAGAGCCGTCGTAATTGCAAACTCTGCGCGAGAACATCCAAAGTGCTGATTCTTTAATTCTTTGGGGATCAGGTGAGAAGAATAAAACTTGCATATGCTTCAAAGTAGACACAACTCTAAGTCGACTTAGTGAAGACTTCCAGGCAGGTGTCATTTAACTCACTTTTTCCAGGAACTTCCTCAGTTCTACTACTTTATATCGAATCGGCCAATATTAACCCTTGTTCCTCATAAATAATAATCCGACTAAAGGAATAATTGACCAATAAAATAAGGCTGTTTTGGTACCGAAATATATCTTGAATATACTTGGAAATCGTCCCACAATATCCGGTCCTAGAAGATTGGCAATAATAGAAATGAGCAATCCCAACTGGAGAATACTTATGAAAAATACCGAGATGAAAGATGCCTCTTTAAGCGTTAGCCTGGTTTTAACTAGTGAACGATTCAAGATAAAAAAGATGACAGCATAAACTAATATAAATAAACCGACACGAATAAGACTGATGTTTTTAACAGGAATCCAGCTATAAAGCTGATTAAAATAAACGAACGTTTCATTAAAAACATAAGCGATATATATGCCGAGAAGAGAAAGTAGGGCACGTGTTCGGCCCAGGCTGATTCCATAGAGTAATAAAAACACCAGTGCTATACCACTAAATAAAAATTCGGGTTTAGTAAAACTGGTCGCTATATTACCAAAACCAAGGCTAGATATATTTAAATCGGATATCAGATTTCTAATATAATCCATGATTAGATTATACTATTTAAGTTTAATATTGATAACTAGGTCGCCAGATGGACGCGCTGATTTGCCGGCATTACCCCCCCTGGGTACAATGATCGTATAGTTATCCTCCAAATCATTTGGCAAATGAATATCAATTCTTTTTCGAATCTTTACGCGACCGGTAGCCTTACAATTTTGACATTCTTTTTCAGGTAAATGACCTTGACCCTTACATTCTGGACAAATACCAACGCGACTAAATGCTCCGAAGGGAGTTCGGCTTGTTTGCCTGACCTGGCCATTACCATTACAAGTTTTGCATGTTATCATCTTTGAACCAGGCGCCACTCTTGTGCCATTACACTCGTTACATTTTCCCATAACTTCATACTCGTAAGTTTTAGCTTGACCAAGGTCTTTATGATTAATTTTGACTTCTAAATATAGATCTTCGCCCTTGGCTCTCTCTTCGTATTGAGGCTGACCATAGTTTCCGCCAAAAGCACCAGAGAACATATCAAAGATATCTTCCATGCCTCCGCCCTGCGTGTACTGTCCCCTATTACCGCCAAAGAAATCCCAAAAATTAGCGTTATCACCGCCTGCACCGCCAAAACCAGATCCATTAAAATCTGCCGAACCATATGTATCATAATTACTACGCTTTTTCTCATCCGATAATACCTGATAAGCCTCATTGATATCTTTAAACTTTGCTTCATCACCCGTACCTTTATCTGGATGGTATTTATGAGCCAATTTTCTGTACGCCTTTTTAACCTCATCTTGTGAGGCTGTTTTTGATATCCCTAATGTTTGATAATAATCTTTTGGCATATTTGCTCATATTTTACTCCATTGACAAAATGATATAAGATATGATATACTTTAGATACAGAGGTGGGTTGGACCGGGTACCAAGTACTTGGTTGACCATCTCAATACTTGGTTAGAATCGCTATCTGGACGTGCATTGCTTGTAACTGGGCACGAACATACGATTCTAAAGTTGCCTACGCCGGAAGTTAATTACCAAGGTTAATTCTCCGGCATCGTCAAGGCCTTGGGAGAGGGTGCGCCTTTCCCCGATGCGATGTATCGCATCGACTTCCGCTGTTCTGCGGAAGTTTTTATTTTATCAAACTACCATCATCTCTGCTTTAACATCCTTTTCTTCAATCGTTATAAATTTCATCATTCTTAGCGTTGCAATGACTCCTACACACAGAAGCATGCTTAGCCACAAAAATATCCAATTGAGCCCATATAATATCAAGAACAGCACAAAGGCCAAAACTGGCGGAGCATAATGTAAATATGGCGAAAACATACTATTTATTTGCTTATCGGTCTCAACTATTGTCTGGTCAATAACTTGATCAGTCTGTCGCATATCTAGATTATAATCTCGACCGATCATCTTATGTACAAGTTCTTTCACGAAAGTTGTACCGATAGATGGTACCTTATCCATCTTTTTTACTGATTCTAGCGCAGAACTTTGGTAAGCCGAGAAAGAAACTACTAGAAATATGCCCAATATCAACGGCTTAATACTATTTCTAATAATAGTGCTCGTTTTGAATTTAATCCTTTGATCTAATTCATTATGAAGTCTCGCTCTTGCGTTGTATCCAGACAATAGAAAGATGATCAATCCAAGTAAATTTAAAAGTGTAAATCCAAAAAATATTAATTGAGAGAAAATAGCCAGTCCCAGAATAGCCAGAGCAACGTATTTATCTTTGAATAGCATTAAACTGATACTAACCGCTGATATAAGAAAAACAAAGAATACCAGAGAAAGCATATTCCAGTTACTATATGTCAAAGCGCCTGAATAGTTTAACCACCTGTCAATATAAAACCAAAAACCCGATGCAAACACCGCCACGACCGTCATCCATATACCCATCTTATATTTAATATTCATCAGTATATATTAACATACTATGCCGAATAATAAGCCGTGCGTAGCCAGATTGTTTTGAATGGACTTACGGAGCGCGACGGTGTTTATATCAAGACGGAGTCCGGCTGTATTGAAGAGGCTTACGGAGCCTGACGAGGCGAGTAAGAGGCAAGATTCTAGTAAGAATCTATGTCGTACTCTTTAATACAGCTGGACGTAGTCTCTTTACGGCCGTACCATTCAAAACAATCTGGTGTAGCATTATTCCTTCTTCTCATCTGCCGGTTTCTCTTCCGCAGGTTTTGCTTCTTGCGGTTGTTCTGGCGATGAGGGCTGGGCTTGCTGTTGTTTATACAGATCACCGCCAACTCTTTGAGCTGTTGTCGAGAGTGCTTCAGTCGCCTTCTTTATTTCTTCCATATTATCAGACTTGAGCGCAGATTTTACAGTTTCTACTTTCTCATTTAATTCTTTCTTATCTTCTTCTTTGATTTTATCGGCGTTATCCTTGATCATTTTTTCTGTTGTGTAGACGAGAGTCTCGCTTAAATTACGAGTTTCAACTGATTCTTTTTTCTTAGCATCTTCACTCGCAAATTTTTCAGCCTCAGACGTCATTCTCTTTTTCTCTTCATCGGTTAAGCCAGAGGAACCTTCGATTCTGATAGATTGTTCTTTACCAGTAGCCTTATCCTTAGCTTTGACATTCAAGATACCATTGGCATCAATATCAAAAGTGACTTCAACTTGAGGTACTCCTCTTGGTGCAGGTGGAATGCCATCTAAGATAAATCTTCCGAGTGTCTTGTTGTCATGGGCCATGGCTCTTTCTCCCTGTACAATATGTATCTCAACTGATGGTTGATTATCGGCCGCAGTAGAGAATATTTGAGATTTTGATACGGGAACAGTTGTATTCTTCTCGATCATCTTTGTCGCTACTTGTCCTAATGTTTCAATGCCCAAAGAAAGCGGAGTAACATCGAGCAACAGAACATCCCTAACTTCTCCCTGCATAATACCACCCTGAATGGCTGCCCCAACGGCAACTACCTCGTCTGGATTTACATCCTTATGTGGTTCCTTACCAAATAGTTTCTTAACCTCTTCAATGATAAGCGGCATTCTGGTCTGACCACCTACAAGAATAATCTCGTTAATATCAGATATCTTAAATCCAGATTGTTCAATTGTTTCCTTTGTTAATTTAATTGACTTATCAACCAGTGGTCTAACTAGTTCTTCTAATTTTGACCTGGTTAGCGTCATATTAAAATGCTTGGCACCAGAGGCATCAGCTGTTAAGAAGGGAATGTTAATTTCAGTTTGGAGGGTGCTCGATAATTCATGCTTAGCCTTCTCAGCCGCATCCTTCAGTCTCTGCACGGCTGATTGATCCTTTGAAATATCTACGCCTTGCTCTTTCTTGAATTCACCCATTAAATAACGGACCACTAATTGGTCAACATCATCTCCGCCCAAATAAGTATCGCCACCTGTGCCACGAACCTCGATAGTATCGTCTCCTATCTCTAAAACTGATATGTCAAATGTACCACCACCAAAATCATAGACAGCTATTTTCTCGTCTTTCTTTTTATTGAGACCGTATGCTAGCGCAGCGGCTGTTGGCTCGTTGATAACCCTCTTTACGCTCAAACCAGCAATCTCGCCGGCATCTTTAGTAGCCTTCCTTTGAGAATCATCGAAATATGCCGGAACAGTAATAATCGCTTCAGTAATTTTTACACCTAATCTATCTTCAGCATCAGCTTTCAATTTTTGCAGTACCATCGCTGAAATTTCTGCCGGTTTGAGCCACTTATCACCCATTTTTACCTCAACATCATCGTGAGCTCCTTTTCTTATTTCATACGGAAAGAGGTCCTTATCTCTTTGAATCTCGGAGTCGCTAAAACGACGACCTATAAGCCTCTTGACTGAATAGATTGTGTTATTCGGATTTGTTACGGCTTGTCTTTTAGCTGTAACGCCAACATAACGTTCACTATTTTTCCCAGATGCAACTACTGAAGGCGTAGTGCGCATTCCCTCTTTATTCTCTAAAATTCTCGCCTGACCGCCCTCTACAATAGCCATCGCCGAATTAGTTGTTCCTAAATCGATTCCCAGTATTTTTGACATGTTATTTAATAAGCAATGGCATTATTAAAATATATCTATATTCTATTAACGCCGTTACCCAATTTAATATTTTATTTTTTATTTAACGGAGCCTGGCCATTCCAGATGGGCTTACGGAGCCTGACGAGGCGAGTAAGAGGCGAAATGCCAGCAGGCATTTACGTCGTACCATTTGGAATGGTTGGGCGCAGTTAAAACTCTAACGAACAGCTATTTCACTATCTTGACTCTTGTCGGTCGAAAAACTTTATCACCGAGCATATATCCTGCTCGAACTTCCTCTAACCTCTCTCCTTCCGGCTCAATCTCCAATGCCTCATGAAATCCCGGATTGAACTTTGCATCTTTCATGTCAATTCTTGTGATATCATACTTACCAAGAACAGCCTGAAATTTATTGATAGCATTGGTAATACCTTCCAACCATACAGGATGCTTGTCTTTAATTTCTTGAGGTACTTGATTCATCGCAATTTCTAGTCCATCTAATACGTCTATTATCTCTAGCGCCAATCCTTCATTGGCATATTTAACTATTTCTTCTACTCTTCGCGCCTCATCTTTTTTATAATTTATAAAATCCGCACGTTCTCTTTTCCAACTATTCAAATACTCATCGGTTTGTTTTTGAACATCGCTAGTATCACTAACTGTCGCATTATTGTTTGTATTTTTGTCTTGATCTTTGTCCATTGTTATTTTAATTATTATGTTGGGTTAAGTAATAAACGGTATATTTTATCAGAGCTAGATTCTTCTCATAATCCATTCTAGTCGGGCCGATTAGTGTCAATGATCCGGTAACTCTCCTGGGCAGAGGGTATTTGGCGCACATGATAGTTTCATCGGACGCACCTCGGACTGGACTCTCTCCACCAATGAATATGCGTATTTCAGGGATTACTTGGCTCAACTGGGCAAACATTTGACGCTCTATGCTTGCAAACATATCATCAAATCCATCGAAAAAATTGGTTAGACGAAAAGCCCTGTCGAACTCCCTGAATTCTGGCATATTGAATAAACTAGACAGGCCAACTTTTATAAAATCATCCCCCTCGTCCATCTTTACAATTATTAAATTGTCAGACAATTCTGAAAGTATTTTGGCAATATTCTTGTTCACTTCCCTGGGATCATTTCCGGCTTTTGAAATAGCTGATTCGATTTTGGCCTTGTCTTTATCCTTTGGGATAAGCTGATAGTTCTCAATGATATTATTTACATAATAACGATAGGCCTTATCGGTAGGCACTCTACCGCCAGAAGTATGTAACTGCGCTAGTAAGCCACTATCTTCCAGCTCATTCATAACACCCCTTATGGTTGCCGGACTTAGATTGAGGCCGCTCTTTTCAGCAACAACCGAAGAACCAACAGGCTTGGCCGTTTTGACATATTCTGAAATAATGAAATCTAATATCTGCGACTGCCTGTCTACGTTATTATTAACCATAAGACCATTATATAAAAATTAGCACTCTCAAGTCAAGAGTGCCAATTATCCACATAAAAAAGCGGCTCCTAGCCGCTTACTTATTCTAACATTTTGTCCGCTATTCAATAACTTGAAATGGATTTGTAATTATATGCTTCTTAAGGGAGTCCAATCGGTTGGGGCATTACGATTTTTCTGATTTCTAACCACAACCGATTTAAGACTATCTAACGAAAAAGAGTCGCAAAAGTCACAAATACCTACCTTGCCTACGGGAAGATCATCG
>Ga0209728_1002125_pt1 | contig 10488 bp, 10 predicted proteins | sample RifGroD1_FD_183997 | JGI IMG/M metagenome (GOLD analysis project Ga0209728, IMG submission 183997) | Groundwater microbial communities from Rifle, Colorado, USA - Groundwater D1 (SPAdes) (version 2) | ecosystem: Environmental > Aquatic > Deep subsurface > Groundwater | place: Rifle, Colorado... | reverse complement strand
AACGCGTTGTTGGTTGTATGTTGTTAGTTGTATAATCATAGTATGTCGCACAATATCCCCCAAACATCACTTGGTAAATTCGCGCGTGAATATTTGGAGTATTTGGAAATTGAACGCGGGCGAAGCATAAAGACCATTGAAAATTACGAACACTATATTACACGTTTTTTGGTTGCAACTGGAGCAAAAGAACCAAAAGACATTGACGACGAACTTATGCGCACGTTTCGGCTGTGGCTCAACCGCCAAAAAGCTGGAGTGCGTGATGGTCGCCAGGAAACATTAAAGAAGAAAACACAAAATTATTATCTCATCGCCATTCGCAGTTTTCTAAAATATTTACGTAAACGAGGCGTGGAGTCGTACGCGCCAGAGCGTATTGAACTTGCGAAGGTCGCTGAGCGCACTATTGATTTGCTCACGCCACAGGATTTGAGGCGACTACTAGATGCGCCGAGCGGAGACGGAGTGAAGGAACTTCGCGACAAGGCAATTCTTGAATTATTTTTTTCTACTGGGCTTCGTTTGTCGGAGTTGTGCGCGCTCTCTCGCGATATTGATATTACACGCGATGAAATATCTGTCCGTGGAAAAGGTGAAAAAGTGCGCGTGGTTTTTATTTCAGATGATGCAAAAAAAGCAATTACAGCATATTTAAAAAAGAGGACTGATATGGACGACGCGCTTTTTGTGAGTGAAGGGAAGAAGGCAAGAGTAGACGGTTCGTTTCGCCTCAGTCCCCGCTCAATAGAACGCATGGTAAAGTTTTATGCTGTAAAGGCCGGCATTATGGACAAAGTTACTCCACACATTTTACGGCACTCATTTGCAACTGACTTGCTTTACAATGGCGCCGACATTCGCTCTGTGCAGATGATGCTCGGTCATTCAAATATTTCCACAACACAAATCTATACTCATATTACAGATAGCGAACTACGAAACGTACACAAGAAGTTCCATAATAGATAAAAGAAAACGCGAGAGATAATTATTATCTAACGCGTTTTTAGTTACTGTTCATCTGGATGAAGCATCTCGCGAAGACGCTTCAGCTCAGCTTCATTTTTCTTAAGATGTTTTTTTGCATCGCTGTATCGCCCTAGGTTGTAAACAACTGTTTCTCTTAATGAGTTTACAACTCGCCGGCAATTAACAACATTTGCTTGCAGATATTCAAACCGTTGTCTGGCTATTCGCGCTTGATCATCTTCATCACGAGTATTAAATGTGCTCACGATACACCTCCTTTCTGTGAATGTGTTTCCACTTTAAGTCTATTCCCTATTCGTAAAATGCACAACGGTTCTATATACTATAAGTATGAGAATAATCTCTTGGAATGTTAATGGCTTACGCGCAATTCACAAGAAAGGCAATTTTGCTGAAATTATAAAAAAAGATTTTGACATTTTGTGTTTACAGGAAACAAAAGTTGAAGAAACTCAGCTTCCCGAAGAAGTCCGCGCGCCAAAGGGCTATTTTGCATACTTTTCACACTCAAAAATGCGAAAGGGGTACAGCGGTGTGGCTGTTTATACAAAAGAAAAGCCTGAAAAGGTGGAGGAAGGAATGGGTCTAAAGGACATTGACCAAGAGGGTCGCCTTCTTGTCCTTTACTTTCACGACTTTGTCCTTTTGAATTGCTACTTCCCTAATGGTGGCGGTGGGCCTGTCCGATTGAAATATAAGCTAGACTTTTATGACGCATTTCTCGTTTTCACAGAGAAGCTCCGCAAAAAGGGGCACAAGGTTATTATCTGCGGTGATGTAAATACTGCGCACGAAGCTGTTGATCTTGCTCGCCCAAAAGAGAATGAAAAGAATACTGGATTTTTACCAGAAGAACGCGCGTGGATTGATGAACTCATTTATCACGGCTACATTGATATCTATCGTCACATTCATCCAAATACAAAAGATGTTTATACATATTGGGATATGAAAACTTCCGCGCGCGATCGCAACGTCGGTTGGCGCATAGATTATTTTTTTATTACTTACGACTTACTCCCCCGCGTGAAGGAAACTTCAATGCTCACCAACTTCCTCGGTTCCGACCACTGCCCTATTGTATTAGAATTAAAATAAAAAATATCTTAGATTCGCTAAGATATTTTTTATTTCACCCCGTGCTTCTTGCGAATCACTGCGAGTTCTTTTTCTTCCTCTTCCTCTTTCTTTTCTTTTCCTTCTTCACCAAGTTTTTTTAATTCATCAATAGGAAGTTTTGCGAGCTCAAGTGTGCGTTTCACGAGAAACGCTTCTGTGTTGAGCTCGGGGTCGTCAAGCACTTCCTCTAGGAGGGCGTGGAGGATGAAGCCAAGTTTTGGACCCGGCGTTTCACGAGTAACCTCCATTATTTTTTCTCCATCAATCTTTAGCATTCCCACAGACACAGGCGCGCGCATCGCTTCCTCTATCATTGATTCATATTTACGCAAACGGTAAGGCGCTTCCTTTGGACGGCCCATTCCTATACGATCGCATGCGCGAACTTTCCCACACATTGTCTGGTCCAACATTTTTCACAATGCGACGCACCGCGGAGAGCGTAATCTTTTCTATGTCAGAAAAAAACAAATGGTAACGCACGAGTGCTGAAACAACATCAACAATTTTTTTAGGATATTTTAAATGTTCAAGAACTTTTTTTGCAACACGTCCACCCACTACATCGTGCCCATAAAATGTCCAATCATTTTTTTCTTCTGACCAACGTCGTGTCTCTGGTTTTGAAACATCATGAAGGAGCGCGCCGAGTCGCACGTGGAGAGGCCACTCGCGGTCCGCAGAGTGTTGTAGCGCGCGCAGGTTGTGTTCCCACACTGTGTAAATGTGATCGCCGTTTTGTTCAACATCAATTCCACGCTCAATATCAGGCGCGATATATTTTAGAAGTCCAAGTTTCTGGCACATAACAATTCCAATCATCGGGTTCTTTGTCATTATCATTTTCGTAAATTCATCACGAATACGCTCCATAGAGATGTGCTTCAAATCCCCTGCTTTCTCTACAACTGCGTTTTGAGTTTCAGATTCAATTGTGAAACCAAGGTCTGTGGCAAGACGTACTGCGCGAAGAACACGAAGAGCATCCTCGTTGAAACGCTCCTGTGGATTCCCTACTGTACGAATGACTCTGTCCTTTATGTCCTTTAGACCGCCATGAATGTCCGTTAGATGTCCTTTAGATTCGTCGTATGCAATAGCGTTTATAGTGAAATCACGTCGTTTTAGGTCTTCGTCTAGTTTCCCGTGAAACGAAACGCTGTCTGGGCGGCGTTTGTCTGTATATGCGCCTTCACTTCGGTACGGGGTTACTTCTACGACTTTTAAAGTTTCATCATCTGTTTCATTTACAATGCCAACGGTACCATAGTCGTTTTCATAAAAAGAATTCTCAAAAAGCGCCTGGATCTGTTCCGGAGTAGCATTTGTGGTGGCGTCCCAGTCTTTTGGCTTAATCCCCTGCAATATGTCGCGAACACATCCACCCACGAGATATGCTTCAAACCCTGCGTTTCGCAAGGTTTCTGTTACATGTGAAACCTCAGAAGGTATTTTATACGAGATATCAGACTTCATTTAGTTATTGAAACTATACAGTTTTTTTTGCCTTTTGACTACTTTTGCGGTACAGTCTCAGTATCACTTCAGTGTGGTTTCGTTGCCCTCATAGCTCAACGGATAGAGTACCGGTCTTCGGAACCGAGGATGGGGGTTCGATTCCCTCTGAGGGCACAAAAAACAAATGAACCAACCCTCAGGGTTGGTTCATTTGTTTTTTATTGTGCGGATAGGGAGAATCGAACTCCCACTCTCTCGTTGGCAACGAGGAATTCTACCACTAAATTATATCCGCATTTTTACCATATAATTCCCTGCCAGAAAGCATATCAGGGAATAGTGAAATCCACAATAACACCTTTTCCTTAAAATATCTACTAGAAACACCAACAGTGCATACACCATACCCCAAACGTTTAGTCTTGTGTCTGCCATCTATATAGATGCTCTTATTAAAAGTAATATTTTGTAAGCCAGCTTCCTTTATCCAGTATTCTTTGCAATTTGTTTCTTGAAGATCCGGATACAAAAGAAGCCATGCTTTTATTTTTTCGTCGTTGATATCACAAACATCTTTAAGAAAATTAATAAAGATTTTAATCATTGCAGGATCAGTATTTGTCAGCGATACGCGATGTTTGGATGCTTTATCTCCTTCTCCCCAGTACAACATCACTCCAGCAATAAATGTTGGATGGAATTTGAGTGCCTCAAAATCTTTCAGTGCCTCCAGCCTTGCTTGAGTATATAGCTTATCAAGATGCACTCCACGAATATTGTTGAGCTCTATAATTCGCACAGTACTCTTTGTTACCGCAGTTGAGCTAAGATCCTCCTTTATTCTTTGTGACCATGCTGAACCTTTAAACCACGCAGACAGTGTGCTTCTAGGTATTTTTAATTCCTCTTCAATCTCTGAATAGCTCTTACCGGTTTTGCGCAAATTTATTGCCTTATCTTTATCTGTACGCATGTACTAAGTATAGCACGGGTGTTCGGTTTTTCTAGGCACATTCATTCCTAAAGGACATCCGTTACCAGAGAGCACTACTTTGACACATGGTGTCAACGGCTGGAAACGGAAAAATATGGGGGAAAATGCTCAAAACTGTGGATAACTATGTGGATAGTGTTGATAAAGGACATAAAAGTGTGTCATTATAGAGGCGCAAACCGTAAAGGACATGAAGCAAAATCGCGGGAAACCCTTGATATGTAAGGGTTTCACAGGAATTACCCCATTTTTAGGCTAAAATATGGCAATTCTAAGGTGTTTCACGAGAAACGCCCTAAAATGGTACAATGATTTTGATGGCGGAACCCACAGAAAAGCAGAAGATCGGTCGTTTAGGTGAGGATATTGCCGTAAAATACCTAGAAAATAAGGGTTTTCTGGTAATTGAGCGAAATTACCTTAAAAAGTGCGGAGAAATTGACGTTATTGCCAAAAAGGCCGGAATTACGCATTTTATTGAAGTAAAAAGCGTTACACGTGAAAACCTTGGCAGAAATGTTTCCCGTGAAACAGATAGTCCCCATAGGCGAGGCCTATGTAAAGATAATGTTTCGCGTGTAACAGATAAATATCGCCCAGAGGACAATTTGCACCCATATAAACTCAAGAGATTAGCGCGTGTTATCCAATTATATTTGTTTGAGAAGCATGCAAATGGGGAACCAGAATGGGTTTTTGACGCAATTACCGTGCAAATTGATACTAAAACTAGACGGGCAAGCGTAAAATTTCTGCAGAATATTGTGTTATAGTCTTCGCAAATATAGGTATCTGTGCTATGATTTCCCAACGGTTTCTGAATTAGCAAATTCTGAATCAGTAGATTCACATCTTGGATGCAGTCTCCTTGGACGGAGAGAAACAACGATTGAGTCTTGTGTCGGGGTGTAGTATATCGGTAGTACGTCTGCTTTGGGAGCAGATAGGCCGAGTTCGATTCTCGGCACCCCGACACAAGACTTAACCAGAAGCGTGGGACGCTTCTGCGGAAATCTCCGTAAGAGATTTAGATTAGGCCGAGTTCGATTCAGATTCAACAGAATCTTGTCTTGGACATAGGGCACCCCGACAAGGATTTTGACCAAGGCCCCGCAGGGCTCTTTATGAACAAATTAGAAAAACTAAATAGTAAGGTTGTTGGCTATAAGAGAGAACCCGGCTTTGTTTCTGTTGTTGCCGCGCTTGTAGGGAATTTTACAATTACAATTCTAAAAGCTATTGGTTTTGCTGTCTCTGGCTCAAGCTCCCTTTTTTCTGAGGCGGTGCACAGTTTTGCGGACACCGCGAATCAGGCCTTGCTGATGGTCGGCATTGTAAAGAGTCGTCGCGCGCCTGATGAGGATTCTACATATGGGTACGGGCTTGAAAGGTTCTTTTGGGCCTTGATTTCCGCTTGCGGAGTATTTTTTGTAGGTGCTGGGATTACCGTTTATCACGGTGTCCACACACTATTGAACCCAGAGGAGCTTACTATAAAGCCAGAAGTTTTTATTATTCTCGCAATTGCGTTTGTCGTCGAGCTCATTACTTTTTCAATTGCATTTCGTGAACTTTGGAACGAGAGAGGGGAGGATGCGACCCTTGTTGAAGCGTTTCAAGATGGCGACCCGACAGTGCTTGCTGTGGTGTATGAAGACGGCGTTGCAGTCTTTGGTGTTTTTGTCGCGGGAGTTTCTGTTGGACTTTCGTATTTCACGGGAAATCCTATGTGGGACGCGATGGGCTCTATCGTCATTGGTATGCTTTTGGCGTGGGTCGCAATCGTTTTGATATTGAAAAATAAGCGTTTTTTGGTGGAGAAGTCTATTCCAGAGGAGGTGAAGGATAGGATTATTGAAATACTTGTTGCAGACCCGATGATTGAACGCGTGCATGATTTCAAGTCGTCTGTTGTGGAGCTTGGGAAATACAGAGCGAAGTGTGAGGCAGAAATAAACGGTACTGCGCTTTTTAAAGAACTTTCAAACGGCGTGATGCTTAAAGATGATTACGAGATGATAAAAGGGGATTACCAAGAGTTTCTTCGGTATGTTGTGGACTATACAGACCGCGTACCGCGCGTGATTGGCACACGCATTGACGAACTTGAGGAAAGAATTAAAAAGGAGATTCCTGCTGTACGGCATATTGATATTGAGATAAATTAGTGCAAAAAGCCCTCATCGTTCAATGGACAGGACTCAGGCTTCCGAAGCTTGTAATTGAGGTTCGACTCCTCATGAGGGCATAAAACAACCGCTCAAATGCGTAGCATTTGAGCGGTTGTTTTGAGGTTATGGCTGGAATTACGGTGTTCCTCCTAATTTCTTTGACCAAGCACTGATGCCATTTGGTTCCTTGCCAACCCAAATAGTTGAAATTTCTTGATCTGTTGATGTGTCAATGACGGACACTTTCCCAGAAAGAATGTTTGTGACATACACAAATGCTCCGTCCTTTGAAACAACCACTCCGTGAGGCCCTTGGCCGACTTTTATTTCCTTTACTATCTTTTGCGCGGCAATGTCAATTTTGTAAACCTGCGTTCCAACGGGCGTGCCAAAATAATATCCCTGATCTGCAAGGTACATAAAACGCGAATCAGGAGTTGGGTACATTTGAATAGGGCCTTTCGCATCTGCTGGGAGCTCTAGGTAATCCATTTTTTTTGTTTTTGTGTTGTAAATGGCGAGTTGCTTCGTGTCAAAGATTGATACGACAACGTATTCACCGTCTGGCGTGACCCCAGTCTGAACAGCCGTTCCTGGGAGAGATGTTACAGTGACTGTGTCTGTTTTGAGATCAAGTATTCCAAAACCCTTGCTCTTGAAGAAAGCAATATAAGCCGATGAGCCGTCTGGAGACATGCGAATACCATGAGGCTCGCTGTCTATTCCTGTGTTAATTTTCTTTTCAATTGTGTAGGTTGAGGCATTGATTTTGTAGATTACTCCTTCCATTTGCGCCGTCACATAAGCGTATTTATTGTCAGTGGTAAATGCTATATGCGCGAGAAAGATACCGGGGGATGTGGGGATGCGCTTTATAACGCTGTCGGTTATTGGGTCAATTACAACCACCTCGTTTGGCAGGTGCCGCGCGTCAACATCTCGGTTTTTGTCCATATTTGCGGTAGCCCAGACGCTTTTGCCATCCGGAGAAACCTGAACATTGTGAGGCGCAAACGTTAAGGTGCTGTCGTTCTGCTCTATTGAGAGGTCAATCGTGCGGAATCTTGTTTGCTTTTTTGAGTCAATAACTGCAATGTAGCCCGCTCCTTCAACAGCAACGTAAACTTTTTCATCAGGAAGGAAAAATCCTGAGAGCTTGAGTACGCCAATTGAAACAATGATAGCAACAATTAAAACTGCAGGCAGTAATATTTTTTTCATGAATTTTTACGCAAATGGTTAAAGGATTATTTAACAAATATATTGTATCAGTGTCGCCTGTATTGCTCAAGCGCAGAGAATGATTTTAAATTTTAAAAATGTGGAGAACTACAGAGCAAATCATCTTGCGACTCTATTGATTTAAGGATACACTGTATAGTGAAATGAAGCTCGGTACAAAAATAAATCTTGTGCTTATTGTTGTGACTGTCGTAACGCTCACTGTGGGCTTTTGGATAATCATTGGCAGGGAAGCAACTACCATCAAAAAACAAGTGCTGGCGGATGTTGATGCTGTTACACAGCTTGTGCATCAGGACATTGAAGGAATAATCCAAAGATACTGTATGTTGAAATCGTTGACACTAATGGCGATGTTATTGTTACCACGCGAAGCGCAAATATTCCGCAGAATAAGGAGCGTAAGCTTGAAATATTTAAAAAAGTTCTTGAAACAAAGGAGCTTGTCCTTGATCAAAAAGATGAGGGCGAATACTATGAGCTTGAATATCATTTACCAATATTTGACAGCAAGAAAAATATTATCAGTGTCGCAGAAATAGAAATAAAAACACTGTCAAAGAGCAAGCAACATATTGATGAGGCAAGGAAACTGCTTGACCTTACGTCTATGAGCGTTGAGCAGAGCGCTCGTTCTATAAATCTTATGATCAAGGACGGGGAGCAATATGTCAGAAATATTGTTAACGATGTTTCGCAGTTTGGAAAAATTGACAAGACTGCAGAGTATGGTTTTTTCCATGATGTGGTTGTCTTTGATATGAATCTTGACGTTGTTGCTGTTACTGGCAATGACACGGAAGAATTTGCGCATGACGGTCCGGAATATGCAGAGGCGCGTCGCGATGTTTCAACCGGAGTAAAGAATAAAGTTGAATATTCCAGAGAGCACGAAGGGCAAGCAATCATTACTCGTGTGGAGCCTCTCATAATCTATGATGTAGAAAACAAAATATACGAGGAGGGTTTGTTTACCAACGACAACAATCAAATAGTGGGTGTCATTGAGACGCACATTATGAAGAGCTCGTATCAAAATCGTATAATGGAGCTTATCTTCCGCATGGTTGGCATTGGTATCGTGTTTACTGCGATACTCGTTATTGTGCTTGCGATAATCTTGCGCAGAGAAGTTGTGATACCAATCACAAAGTATTCTCTAGTTGCTAAAAAAATCGCCGACGGAGATTTAAGCCAAACAGTGGAGCATACTTCTAACGATGAAATCGGACAATTCGGACACGTGTTTAACTCAATGGTTGGGAACCTGCGCGAACTTGATAAACTGAAATCTGATTTTATTTCTGTCGCCGCGCACCAGCTTCGCACACCGCTCTCAGGCGTGAAGTGGGTTTTGAAACTTCTTTTAGACGGCGACCTCGGCGCTATCAATGAAGATCAGAAAGGAATGCTCAAGCGTGGTTACGAGACGAACGAAAAAATGATTCAGCTTGTGAACGATCTCCTCAATGTGTCGCGCATTGAAAATGGAAAGTTTGGCTATAAGTTTGAGAAGAATGATTTTATGAAGCTCATCAGCACTCTTATAGAGAACACAGTGCTTCCTTCAAAGGCGCGCAATATTGATGTGCGTTTGGAAAACCGCGCGGGAATTATTCCAGACTTTATGTTTGACCCAGAGAAGCTTCTTATCGCTCTTCAAAATATTGTGGACAATGCAATGAAGTATACGCTCCCCGGAGGGAGGGTCACTATTGTTGTAGAGCGACAAGGCGACTACATAGAGGTAAAAGTCACTGACACAGGTGTTGGTATTCCAAAAGCAGATATAGCGAAGCTTTTCTCAAAGTTCTTCCGCGCGGCGAATGTGATTCACTTGCAGACAGATGGTTCTGGACTTGGCCTGTTCATTGTTAAGAGCATTATTATGCGTCACGGAGGGCAGATTTGGGTTGATTCTGAAGAAGGCAAGGGGACTACGTTTACTGTTGTTGTCCCAGTTGTTGAGGGGCTAATACCAAAGGATGAGGTACCACAAGGTCCTGGAGTGGTGGCTGAGGTGGCAATAGAAGAAGCGTTAAAGAGTTGACCTACGTCCTAGTAGATATCGTAGTTTTGTAATATACTGTATACTATAAAAACCATTATGGATGAGAAAAAGAGAATTATTATTGTAGAGGACGACGCAGTTCTTCGCGATGTCCTTGCAGAAAAACTCCAGAAGAGTGGCTATATTGTAGACACGGCAGCAGACGGTATTATTGCGATGGAAAAGATTCACGCCGTAAAGCCCGATTGTGTTCTATTGGATATTCTAATGCCACGTAAGAGCGGGATTGAGGTGTTGGAGGATTTGCACGCAGACCCAAACTTGAGCTCCATTCCGGTTATCATTATTTCAAACTCTGGTCAGCCAGTAGAGATAAAGCGCGCGCAGGAGCTTGGAGCGAGGGAGTTTTTAATAAAAGCGGTGTTTGATCCAAATGAGGTTCTTGAGAAAGTAAAAAAAGTATTGGCTGGTGGCACAATGGCTCCACAAGGCGAATGGGG
>Ga0209728_1002124_pt1 | contig 10493 bp, 23 predicted proteins | sample RifGroD1_FD_183997 | JGI IMG/M metagenome (GOLD analysis project Ga0209728, IMG submission 183997) | Groundwater microbial communities from Rifle, Colorado, USA - Groundwater D1 (SPAdes) (version 2) | ecosystem: Environmental > Aquatic > Deep subsurface > Groundwater | place: Rifle, Colorado... | reverse complement strand
TGGAAATGTTTTTGCACATTCCTTCTCCTGAAGAAATCAAAGAATCCATGTTGACAGAAATGGATGATGAAGAAGATGAAAAACCAAAAAGTAAAAAGAATAAAAAAGATGTAGAAGAAGATGAAGAAGATGAAAAACCGGCTAAAGGTAAAGACAAAAAGAAAAAGAACAAAGATATTGATGAAGATATGGTAGCTAAACTTGAAGAGTTAAAAGAAGATTTGACAGAAATGAAAGACTTCAAGTTTAAAAAATGGTGTAAAGAAAATGATTATGAAGAAGCTCTTGAAATAAAAGATCGGGAAGAAGCCATTGAAGCTATTGTTGATGATTTGTATTCTAAAATCGTCGAAGGTGAAGTTGAAGAAGATGATTTGCCATTTTAAGGTGTAATTAAAATAAGAATAAACAGGTATGGATAATGTAATAATAAAACCATACCTGTTTATTTATAAACAGGAGAATTTATGACAATTGAAAAAATCAAAGAAGAAAAAGAAAAACTAGAGCTAGAGATTGGAAGAAAAGTTACTGATTTTGAAAAAGCAACCGGAACACAAGTGAGTTGTATTAGGTTCTCAAAAATTTATTACGACCACAATAAATTTATTACCACCAAAGTGCAGATGGAAGTATTAATATAATAAAAAGGAGAATATGATTTGAAAAAAATCATTGTTCTACACTTTTTATCTGTTGTCTTTAAACTGCTGATTATCTTTGTTTTGTCTTTCAATGTGTTTATTAAATTCAGACATATTGAAGAAAAAATGCCTTTGCCTTTTGTTATTGTAGAAAAATCAGTAAATGATCCAAGGTTTCAAGAAATAAAAGACACGTTATTAAAACTAGGTTGTGCCAATAAATCTGTTGACAAGATAACCACAGCAGTTTTAGAAGGAGCAGATAAAATCAAAATTGATCCAAAACTAATTGCTGCATTGATAAGAACCGAATCAGATTTTGATAAAAAAGCTGTCTCAGAAAAAGGCTATAAAGGTTTAATGCAAACCCCAATAGCTACTAAACAATGGGAGGATGTTGATATATTAATTGGCTGTAAAATATTAGAAGAGAAAATAGGTTATGCCAAAGGGGATATACGTTTAGCTTTAGCTTTATATAAAGGCGGTAATAATCCTATGGCTAAAAGACAAGCAGAACAAGTTATAAATTTATACAGGAGTTTATAAATTTATTTGACCCTGAAACAATTAATTGCCCACCAGATAAAGAAAGGAAGAGGAAAATGGAAATCCAAAACGATGTAAAGAAATTCACAACTGGCCTAAGCAATAAATTTCATACTTATGGGTTGTGGACGTTGATAGTTTTTCTAATTGGTTTCTTTTGTGGTATGGTGGTTTTTGAAAAACGATATGATAAAAAAATGTCTGATAGTATTCAATTAAAAGGTATGATTTTTAATGGTGAAGTTTATGATATTCAAAAACGTGTAATCCAATAAGGGGATAACCATGTTTTGGAAAAATAAAAAAACTGAAGAAGAAATCACTAATTGTGATGCTGGGGTTGATTTTAAAAAATTAAATGCTTTTGCCATTATGCGTAGAAACAAATTTACAACTGAAGTAGGTTTTTATGATGAACAGAACAAAACCTCAGTATGGAATATTAAATGTAATGATGAAAAACATAATAAATTAGTTGAAGAATTTTTAAAATATAAAGAAAACAATATGGGGGAAAGCAATGGGACGCCTTAATTTAAAATCTGATAAAGCTAAAACTACTTTAACTGTTGCTGAGGTTAGAACAGTAAAAAAGAAATCGCTAAGGAAAACCCTTACAGAAGAACCAAAAGAAGAAAACAAGCGTATTGATTATTTAAATACTGGTTCCATTATGTTGAACCTTGCTGCATCCCAAAATGGTAAACGTGGTGGTTGGGCAAGGGGTAGAATTATTAATTTAGTAGGTACAGAAAGTTCAGGAAAAAGCATCTTAAGTCTTGAATTATTAGCTAATACTTTTCATCTCTTTAAAAAACATGGGGATTTACCATCAAATATTTTTCCAAAAGTAAAAAATCTAATTATGGTTTACAATAATGTAGAAGGTGTAATGGATTTCCCCATCGAACAAATGTATGGCAAAGATTTTGTTAATTCTATTGAATGGATTTCTTTAAAAACTTGTGAAGAGTTTGGCCGGGATGTTCAACGCAGAGTAGCCAATTTAAAATCAGGTGATTGCCTTATTTACATTGCTGATTCCTTGGATGCTATGGTTTCCTCTGCCCAAAAAGATAGAACAGAAAAAGCTATTAAAGCAGATAAAGATGAAGATGCTGCCTATGGTGCAGAAAAAGCTAAATATTTTTCTGGTAGTTTGTTTAATAATCTTTGTGAAAAGCAACAGGGAAAAGACGCTACACTAATAATGACTTCCCAATTAAGAGAAAATATTGGTGCAATGGGTTATGGTGAAAAATATAGAAGGACAGGGGGTAAGGCTCTTGACTACTATTCCCATCAAGTTTGCTGGTTAAAAGTTAAAGATAAACTAAAGAAAACCTTTCGCGGTCAGGAGCGTGTTTTTGGTGTAAGGGATCATGCTGTATTTAAAAAGAATAAATGTGCCAAACCTTATCGCGATACCGAATTTAACATTATTTATGATTATGGTATAGATAATATTGGTTCAATGGTGGATTATTTGTTTGGACCTAAAGACAAAGATATTACTTGGAACAATGAAAAATATAAACGAGAAGAATTTATTAGTCTGATTGAAAATGATAAAGATGAATATGAGGCGTTGGTTGATGCTGTGGAAAAAGACTGGAATGAAATAGAACAGGCTATCAAGCCAGAACGAAAAAACAGGTGGGATGACTAATTATGAATAAGAACTATCTTCTTTCTCAAACCCAATTGGATATTATTGAAAAACTGAAACAAGGCTGGTATTTGCAGCATGATATTATTACTTTCATGTGGCAAATTAAACATGAAAAAACTGGCATGGCAGAACGTATTAATAAGAATTCAGTAAACCTGTTATTGGAAAAAAATATTATTGAAAGAGTAGCTACTAAAAAAGAACATTATTTTGGTAGTTTCAATCTCTACGTTTTAAAACAATAAAGGAGATATTATCATGCCTTTCATTATTAAACTACTACAGTCAACACTACTTCTTGGTCTATTGTTGTTGTTCATCTTTATTTATTTTATTCATGGAAATGCTCACGCTAAAGATTTAATGATCTACACCCAAGATAATGTTTATTATTATTCTGATGTTGATCGAGATAATGTAGTTATTCTACCTAATGATGAAATTATTGATGCTGAAAAATTAATTGAACTAAAAGAAAATAATGGTCCATTCATTACTAGGGAAGGTGTAGAAATTTACAAAATGGAAGATAATCGTTTTTATGTGGATGATGAGTTTCCAGAAAGTTATTCGGATGAAGATTAAATTGAAAGAAAACAAATATGATAAATATCAGTTTTGTTCAGAAGAAGATTTAGTTGCTTTGTGGTGTGGTTATTATTATCCCCAACAAACCGTATTGGTTTTACTCAATGGTAAGGAAGCTTTTGATACCCTGCCTATTTTTAATATTTTAAAACGTGATAATTTTAAAATCTATATGTTGGGTATCATGTCTTCTTTTGTGTTTGTTGAGTTTGAATCACCAGAAAAAGCTAAAGATTTTACTTATAGTTTTGAACATAAAAAAGAAATTAAATGGGCCATCTATCATCAAGGAAACCTCCATGCGAAACCCAAATGAGATTATGACTTTAGTATCACCGGAAAATGTTTCTATTCTTTTAAAATATGCTGAACAAACCCCAAACAAAGGTATCTTTATCGAGGTGGGAGTTTATAAAGGTGGCACAGCTTATTATTTAAGTAAATTAGCTATGGAACGTGGATGCAGATTGTGGTTGTTTGATACTTTTGAAGGAATGCCAGAAAAAACTGATAATGTTGATTTACACAACATCGGTGACTTTTCTGATTGTTCCTTGGAAGAAGTAAAATCTCTTGTGCCTTCAGCAGAAATTTTTAAAGGTTTCTTTCCCTTTACGTTGCCAAATCATGTTCCACCAATTGCTTTTGTGCATGTGGATTGTGACCAATATGAGAGCATTAAAAACTGTATTGCTTATTTAACTCACTATATGGTTGATGGGGGTATCATGTATTTTGATGATTATGGTTGTTTAGATGGGGCAACCAAAGTTGTTGACACCTTTTGTCTAGACCGACAAATTATTGAGAATGGTAAAGCTATTTATATTAAGAAATAAGGTGATATATAATGGATTTTTATATATTTGATATTCTATTTATAAGTTTTCAAAGAACAGCTTTTTTTGATGAAGCTGATATGGAAAATACTATTTTTTTAATTCCTTCAATATTTATTTCATCCAATAACAACTCAAACTCTATAAGCTTCTCCTTTGGTAATCTATGTATTGAATTTGGTTATTTAAAAGAAACGGAGGATGAATAAATGGCAAAAGGAAGCTCATTTGAAGGAGAGATCAGTAAACGATTAAGTTTGTGGTTTTCGGAAGGAAAAGAAGAGTCCCTTTTCTGGCGCACTTCTGCATCGGGCGCAAGAGCCACTATGCGAAGAAAAGCAAATAAGGATGTTCAGGCTGATGATTTTGGAGATTTAAAAGCTGAATCACCACTTGGCAAACCATTGACCGATTTCTTTTCTATTGAGTTGAAAACAGGGTACGCTAAAAAAGCCAAATCTAAAGCCAAAAAATATGGTGATAAACAAATCATTAAAATCACTAATTGGGATATTCTTGATATGATTGATTCTAATCAGGATAAGCCTATGTTTTATCAGTTTTGGGAGCAGTGTGAAAACGACTCGAATAAAGCTTCAAAAGAACCAATGTTGATATTCAGACGGAACAATAAACAACCTTGTATTGCATTATATTCAGACATATTCAATACCATTATTAAAAAATGTGGTTATCCTGATTTTGAATTTCTGACCTTAAATTTCTGTTCAGATACCATGTGTTTTCCTTCCATCAGTATCTGTAACCTCTATAAATTTTTTGATTGGACAGGAGGTAAAATTAGACCTGTAGAAATGGATAATGGTAATTATCAATGTCCTTTTATTTTATTTAATTTAAAAAGAACTTTATATAAACGTAATCGAGGTATAAAATGAATGTTGTTCAGATTCTTATTCTAATTTTATCGGGAACATCTATATTCTTTTTTGCCAGTAAAGATCGTTATCATTATGGTTTTATATTTGGTTTGTTTGGTCAGCCTTTATGGTTTTATGCTACTTATCAAGCGGGTCAATGGGGTATGTTTATACTGAGTTTCTGGTTTGCTTTTCATCATGCTAGAGGATTATATAATCATACAAGGAAAATAATATGATGAATAACTTAAATCTAAAATTAACAGAACAAATCAGGCAGTTTTTTGCTGATAATACAACAGATAATGTGTGGGATAATATTGCAATAAGGCATCTTGTAGCAGCACTTCACAATTATATAGAAGAACTTGTAAAAGAAAAAAATAACTACCGTATTGATTTAGGAGTAGCAAGACAATCCCTCTATGATGTTGCGGAACAACGTAATAAAGCACTAGATAATTTAAAAGAAACAGAAAAAATTATTGAAACAGCTAAAAGGTTAAGACTTGTGCCCATTTCTACAGAATTTAATAATCAATTTCTTATTGAACAAGAAAAAGAAATCAGAAAAGAACTTTGGCACCTAATTTATAAATATGAACAAAGGAGAAAAAATGAAAATACTCTCTGAAAAAAATGTAAAAATACTTGAAATAGAGTATGAGCCAAATATTAAAAATAGAAAAAATATTGAAAAATATTTAGATGATACTTATGGAAAAATGTATTGGAGTATAAGACACATAGATCCAAATATTTTTGGAGATACTACTAAATATATCATGACCGTGGAAATAACCTTAAAGGATTAACTATGTCTATGCTTATGGAGCAAATTAAAGACAAGAAAAAACAAAAAATAATTCTTGTGGAAGAGGGTTTTGCTGATACTATTGTAATTACCCTTAAAAAAATAGATGTTATCAATCTAAATTGTCTGGATAAACAGATCAAAGTTTTTTATCGTACCAAAGAATTTAAAGATGGTTTTCCTGTATTCAAAAGACAGGAGAAATTATCATGAGCCTATTTAAAAACAATCATGCCAATCAACGTTATTTTGAAAGAGTACATCCAGATATTGCTTCAAAACGTGATATTATTAAAGCTATACAAGATACAAAAAATATACAATATTTCAAAAAGTTAACTGAATCTCGTACAATGGCTTATGTGCATTTACCTAATCAACAAATAGTTAAGGTAATTATTAATAAAAAGAAAAAAGAACTGGTGACGATTCTTCCATGGCAGGATTTATATCAGGTTGAGGAAGAAGTTATGTCAGAAACACTTGGTTTGTTTCATGTTATTATGTTTCCAGACTGTTATTTGGAATCAGGTAATTTTACGGCCTTTACCAAAATTAAACAAATAAAAGAAAATTCCAAGGAAGAAAGTATATCCTTTAACAGCTTATTGTTTGAAACTATTTTTTATAAGGCATGGTTACAATATAAACGAGTGGAGAGATGATATGGGTTGTCAAGATTGTTTTGCTGTTAATAAAATCAATAGTGATTTAAAACTAGAGCTTATCAGAACACGTAATAAATTAAAAAAAGTAAAAACTTTAATTAATACACTAAAACAAGCTAAAGATAATGCTGTACAATATGATGGTTTTCACTCAATAAATATTCAACACATAGATTTTGATCTTATTTGTTCTCTTCTTATTAAACTCGAAAGGAAGGTGGAGTGATGGATATAAAAGAAGCGTGGAAGCGCACATCCGAAATACTCCAAGAAGCTCAAAGCAAAAACATGTGGTGCGAGATTGACAGCATTCTAGCAGCACATATACGAGAACAAACAACCCTCCGCGCCGAACGTGACGCCCTTGCCGCAAAGGTGAGGGAGTTGGAGGAAGAACTTGATACCCTACAGACCCATAGTCGTGCTGCATTCAACGAACTCGCCTCCGCCAAGGTCAAGGCGGACGCGCTGCAACATCAATGGGAGGCCCTAATCGGCCCAAATGGCGAGGTGTCACACGCTATCGCAATCATCGAAGAGTTGAGAAAGAAAGCCGAGACGCTGGATCGGCTTGAGGAGATGCTTAAAAATGATCCTAAGAACTGTGGCATGGCGGCTGTTTGTTTGTTTAGAAGCATAGACGGAGAGTTTTCAATCGGATTATCCGCCGAGGCGTAAACTCACCCTTCCCTCATCGACGCCATTCACGACGCATACCGAAAGGAAAAAATATGAAAACTCTATTTAGTCTTTTTTTATTTTTATTTATTGCTACAAATAGTTATGCAGCATTCACCGTAGATTCCAGAAGTCTTTTGCACCTTGGATATTCTGGTCTTTTTGGGTCCGGGGTTGATACCATTGCTTATCATGGTATTCATCAATGGGATGAAGGAGATAGATTATTGGCAGCCACTATTATTGGTTCTATTCCCAATACAGTTAAAGAAACTATGATTGATGCTTATATTGATTATGGTGATTTGTTTATGGGTCCAGTTGGTGCTTTTATTGGTGGTTATGCTAGTGAAAAAATTAATAAAAAATACTTTGGAAAATCAAAGTATGAAATTTATGTACTTATTGATAAAAACTCCATTATGATTGCAGGAACATGGTAAAAAAATTAATTCTAAAAAAGAACAGTAAAAAATTAAATTTAAAAAAGAAAACAAATAACACAATACCCAAAGATATTCAGATATATCATGATTTTTTAGACAAACAAATAAAACTATCAGAAGAGAAAAATAAACATAAACCAATAGAATATAATAAAAAATACCACTATACAGAAAGGATGCCCCCTAATAATGTTTCTATTCAGATAATAACTTTTTCCTCAACATATACAGATAATAAATTACCAGCATCAGTGTTTTTACAATATTTAATATCTGAAAGTCTCTATTATAAACGTAAACCCCTATACCATAGTTGGATGATTAAAAATAAAACAAACATTAAAAAACTAAAACTAAGGAGAAAGTAAAATGCAACAAAAAATGCCTTTTGATATTAATGAACTGAAAGATATATCCTGTAAATGTGGTTCCATTTTATTTTCACAAATTACCAGATTGAAATTTGTTTCTAAATTGCAAAGTCCTGATGGTAGTGAAGGTGTTCTTAAAGTAATTGGTTTGGTATGTTTAGAATGTGGCAAACCTGAAGCTGATGCAATACAACATTTTGAAAATAAACAAAAAGAAGAATTTGATTCTAAAGTTATATCTTTGCACAAATAAGGAAATAATATGCATTCAATTAAACATTACATAAGAAGATATTTCAGACAACGATATATACGTACACATAGTCTGTGGTCGCCAGAAACAAGAAAAATGCTACGTGAACATAGGAGGGCCTCGATAAGATTTAAAAAATTTATAATTAGATGGCAGGAAGAAAGGAAAAAATGAAAGCAAGAGATATTGTAGCATTAATTGTAGGTGTACCATCTTTTATTTGGTTTGGTTATACAACAAGTGTTGAAGCAGCAATAGCTTTATTTCTTCTTCTATTTGCTAATAATTTATCACAACAACAGTTCATAATTGATAAAACAAATATTGTTAATGAAGTAATTGATGATATTATTCAAAAATACTTTAAAAATTAAAGAGAAAACAAATGTTAAAAAAACTGATTGTTAAACACTTTCAGAAACATAAAGAAAAACAATTGAATTTCACCAAAGGTATTAATGCTATCATTGGTGAAACCGACCAAGGTAAATCTGCTATTGTTAGAGCACTTTATTTAATTCTTGAAAACTTACCAAGGGGGGCAGATAAAATATTTCATAAACATAATTCCAAACAACCTATGGAAATAATTGTTGAAGATTTCCAAGGAAATGTTGTAAAACGTAAAAAGAAAAAATATTATTTAAACGGAGAATTATTTAAAGCTTTCAATAAAGATGTACCTCAACCTATCCGTAAACTGTTCCCTTTAAAAACTATCAACTGGCACAAACAACTAGATGGTCATTTTCTGATTTTAAATACCTCTGGAAATGCCGCAAAACAGTTGGGAGTATCAACAGGGCTGGAAGAACAGGAAGAGATTATAAAGGAAATAAAAACCAGATTATCAGACAGTAAATCTGAATTAAAACGTCTACAAGAAAACAACCATGATAACAAAAAGAAAATAAAAGAACTTAGACCAGTTGTTAGTTTATTACTACAAGCTAGAAATACTAAAGGAAAACAAAACCAATTGGAAGAATTACAAGAACAAGTATTAGATATACAAGAAATTGTTTCTAAAGTGAAAAAACTGGAAGCACAAAAAAGTAAATGTAATATTGAACAATATCTGTCATATATAAAAGAAACTCTGCGATTTATAAAGACTTTTGAAGAAAATGCACAACAACAACAGAATCTTGTTGACATGTTAAGTAAGTTGAAAGACACTGAAAACATTCCCGCAACAATAATTGAATCTTATCTATCTGAAACAAAGCAAATTCTAAAATTGCTTCCTGCCTTAAATGAACAAGTGATAGCCTACAATGAAGTTCAGCAAACCTCAGCAGCACTTAAAAATTTAATAATTGGATTAAACAAAACTAAAAACAATTTGGCAGAAAAGGAAAAGGAAAAAAAGGAACTAGTAAAAAATATGGGTATGTGTAGCGAGTGCCCATTACTTTAATTTATTTCAGGATTAATTATGTTAATTACTTTTGTAGGCGATGCACACCTTACCGGAAAAAATCCGATAGCTCGTTTAGATGATTTGACTGAAACCCAATGGGATAAATGGGAAGAAATAGTTAAATTTGCTAATGATAAAAATACCCCTATTATTTCTTGTGGTGATTTATTTCATGTCTCAGTTGTTGCTAATTCCATTGTCAATCGTTTTGGGGAAATACTTAATGAATTAAATAACCCTCTTTATTGTGTCTTTGGTAATCATGATTTACTTTATCATTCGCTAAATCTATGGAAGCAAACCTCTCTTGGAGTGTTATTACAAAATAACCCTAATATTAAACATATCTCTGAATTTAAAAATGATTATGGTATATCTTGGGATTATCAAGATTGGGGTCAAGAAATTTTAAATAACAAATCCAGATTTCTTTTATCCCATAAAGCAGTCATCAGTAAAGAACAAGAACAATCAAATTATTGGATTGCTAATGATATATCTTTTGCTGATGTTGTTGGTTCTTGGTCTAAACAATATGAAATAATTTTATGTGGTCATTGGCACATTCCTTATAGTTTTAAATATAAAGATACAAGGGTTATCAATGCCGGTCCAGTATCTCGTATTAATGTTGAAGATAAAGTAAATCCATCCATCTGTTTAATAA
>Ga0209728_1002123_pt1 | contig 10496 bp, 10 predicted proteins | sample RifGroD1_FD_183997 | JGI IMG/M metagenome (GOLD analysis project Ga0209728, IMG submission 183997) | Groundwater microbial communities from Rifle, Colorado, USA - Groundwater D1 (SPAdes) (version 2) | ecosystem: Environmental > Aquatic > Deep subsurface > Groundwater | place: Rifle, Colorado... | reverse complement strand
AATATTATTAATCTCTTGCTTTTTACTTCTTCTCTTATTAGAAACAATTTTATCAGTATGAACTAAATTTTTAGCACTAACCTCTATCTGCAATTGCAAATTGAAATTCTTTTCATCATCATATTTTCCAATAAATGTAGTGCAATATCTTCTCTCAGGAGTTAGAAAATTATTATTATATCTAATCAAATGCAATTCATCCTGAAGAATAATATTGTATTTATGTATTGTTTTTGAATCATTCAATAATTGTTTTAGTTTTCCTTGTGACAAGTATCCAAATTGACTATCATTATTAGAAACTCTACAGCAAGCAATAAAATATCTCACAATATTAAATTTACTTGTTTTGTCAGATTCTAATTGTTTAAAGATATGGTCTAAATCTTTATCATAAACCTTAAAATAATACTCATCCAAAGGTTTAACTAATTCAACATAAAATAGTGTATCTTTCTTAATATCATCTACAGTAATTTCTTCTTTGTATATATTTAATATCTTGACAATAAATTTCTTTTCCAGTAATCCAAAAATAGCCTCTTTTATAGTTGGAACAATATCATGATTCTTTTGAGTATTAAATCTCATTATCTTTACTATCATTTCAATAGAGCAAACCCCTATATTTTTATATAATTGATAATTACGATACATTAATGCTAAAACAGTTAATTCCTCGTTTGTAATATCCATATTGTCATAAATATCATTGGGCAATTTAATAAAATCATTCTCATTTGAATTAGTCATTGTACAATCATCCTCTCATAATCAAAATTAATATTATTTTTGTGAACTAAATTTATTTTTCAAACCAAGTAAATCATTTAATGCTTCCCTGAATTTTTCATTATCTTCAAAAGAATATGATATTCCTTCTGGATCATTAAACTTAAAATATCTGAAACCTAAATATGATAATGCATCTGCCATGTATTTCTTTCTAATTTCAAAATATTTAATTTTGAACATCCCCTTAATTTTAATTTTATAATAAGAGAGAAAAGAAAATTAATTTAACTCATTTCTCGCGTAGCGAATATATCTCTTATTAATATTTTACTCTTTACTTATATTTTACTATTATTACTCTTTAACTCTTTATACTCTGGGATTTAGGTTTAAATTAAGTGATATATCTTTCTGGTGACGGAAAAAATAAGTGATATATCTTTTTACTCACGGTTAATTTAAGGGATATGTCTTTTTGACAAGGATATATCACTTGATTCTTCCGTTTGTAAATGTTAAATTATTGATTTATTTATATTGTTCAATAAGGGTTTTATAAGTAAAAATTTTATACTACATATTTATTGTAGTTGAATATTTTTACTTGTTGTGAAGGAGTCATCCAAACTAATTGGATAACTCCTTATATAGACGTATATTATTTATGTATTATTAATCCACATTCCTAATATAGCAATAAATCTTTCCATCTTTATAACTATCAATTTCTAAATTCTTTTCCACAATTATTTTATCAATTATGCAATCATCTTCTTTATACTCTCTTGTAATAATTTGATCGAAAGCACTCTTCAATAAATTTTGTTTATCAAATCTTGCCAAACAATCAAATTTTATATACACTACAATTGGTTTATCCCAATCTATATTTAATTCATCCTTTGGAATTAATTGATGCGATGGAAAATTCTTAATCCAATTTTTATATGTATTTGTTTTTACTGTGATAAGTTTTCCTGTGTAATCGCTAACAACTTTTTCGTAGAGATAATTTTCAGACATTCCGTGAGAATTTATGCACATATATTCTGATAATGAAGGATTTAATATTGCGATTGTATTCTCTAGATTATTTAATGCTTCATCTTTTTCATCAATAATCTGTAATTGTTTTGTAATTACTTTATCTTTATGAGAAATTATTTGCCCTCTACTTTTATTATTGGTTTCCTTTTGTTTCTTAGTTATAGTATTCATTACTTCTGCAAGAACTAAAGCGAAGGAACCCTTACCACTATCTATTAATGTTTGTTTCCTATTTCCTAAAGCACCAATAATTATATTTTGTATAGAATTCTTCTCTTTACCATCTTTATTTTTATGATATGTCATACATTCACGATATTCATTTTCTATTGCTTCAATATTGCAAGTTTTGAATGTATTTCTCATCTTTTTATTTGTAGAATATTTATCAAGTTTTGCCTCTTGTTCTTCTGTAATATTGCTAGAAATATATGCACCATTTTGTCTAATTTCTACTAATACTTTTCCTACCCAAAGCATAAACTGTGTTGCCCTATCATTTTTTGCTTTACCTATAAGTGGATACATTATATATTCTGGAATAAAATCTCCTGTCGCCACTTGTGTCGATGCTCCTAAATCAAATAAATGCTTATTTACTCTCGCCCATTTAATACACTCATTACCACTTTTTGCAATTTCTGTCCATCCACAGAATTTTGCTACTTCATCAATTCTGACTTCACTTTGACCGTTGGTTTCTCTGAATGCTACTTCTTGTTCTTCATAAACTTTTGTTAATACATTTTCCATTTTAACACGTCCTTTTCTTTTTATTTTTATTCACTGTTTCTTGTCCTTTAATCTAAAAAAATATAAAAAACTAAATGGCAAAGGAAAGGACACCTTCTTTTTGGTATGGGAGCTACCCATAAAAGCCATTTAGTAAAATTATCAATAATAAAAGAGAGAGGTGATTATAAAACCATCTCTCAACCAACTAAATATTATTAAATTAACCTAAATTACGTTTTATACCCTATTTTACCTATCTTATGCTTCCATTATCTCTTGATTCCTTCAATTTACTACCTAGTCTATATCTATCCATTAAAACTGGAATTTTATGGTAATAAAATTAATATTATTTTACATATTTTTTATAAAATAAGAAACAGAATAAAACTAATTACTCTCTTTTCTTTGTATATGTATAAGGTTTGTAAAATGTAAATTTATAGCAATTCTCTGGTTTACCACGACTTGCACGGCGTTGCTTTTAGGGATCGAAAATAATACCAAAACCTTGTGGTTTTTACTAGTTGTGCTAATTACTTTACTCAATTTTACCTGTTTTTGAATATCATTAATTATATTGACCACTTTTGCATAAGGTTTTTCACTAAAGCATCTAATACAATCTGTATCTCTTGTCAATCTTCTTTTTATTTGATAATTTATTCTATGCAATTTTATACATCAATACTATAAAACGGTTGTGATCATTAGAATAGTGATGTATAATTAAGTAAATTATGGATAAGACATATGATTTTGAGGAGGAAAACAAATTGGGGATCATTAGACTTTTATTGGCTTTGGCGGTAATCATTGTGCATACGACACCTGTTTTTGGTCTAAAATTAGTTGGTGCTGAAGTAGCGGTTAATTCTTTTTTTATCATCTCAGGTTTTTACATGTCTTTGGCATTAAATGAAAAGTATAAAGCTGTTAGTTCTAATAAATTGTTTTACAAAAATCGCTTTTTACGGTTGTACCCACTTTACTACTTCGTATGGGTTCTTACCCTAATCGGTTATGCGGTATCTATGTCCATGGGGAAAGGAGGTTATGGGTTACATGTCTTAATGAATGTAAAAATGGGTATAGGTGCTATCCTGTATGCCGCGTTCGGAAATGTTACCATGTTAGGGATTAATTTTACACCTTCACTTAATCTAACTGCAGCCGGGGGATTAGCCCTCGTACCGTGGAACGGTAACAACACAGTAGTTGGTAGTTTCTTTATTGTGTGGCAAGCATGGTCACTATCGCTTGAAATTTTGTTTTACATCTTAGCACCATATATTGTTAGAAGAAATGCAAAGTTTGTTGCCATATTCTTGTTGGTTAGTGTTGGCTTAAGATACATACTAGCCGCAACGATATTCACTAAATACATTGTCTTGTCAAGATTTTTCCCTACTGAGGTTTGGACATTCTTATTAGGAGTACTCTCGTACAAGTTGTATGTGAAAATGAAAACAATTAAAATTAGCAACTATATTGGCTTTAGCCTCCTTGCTTTTATGATTTTATTTACCGCTATTTTTCAATTCCTACCCGCGACCGAAGGTAGGTACTGGATATATTTAATCTGCATGGCCTTGAGTATTCCACTGATATTTAATTCCACTAAAGAACTCAAATTTGACAAAAATATAGGTGAACTATCCTATCCTTTGTTTATTTCCCATATTTTCATAAGAGACATGTTGAAGCCTTACCTTTCCACTACCACAGACTTAGGCTTTATCGTAGTAGTTGTAACAATTTTATTAGGGATGCTTCAAGTTAAATTCATAATTGAACCGATAAACAAACGTAAATACAAGATAAAGACTTTGCCGCAAGAACCTATTATCTCGACACTTCAACCAGGTAGTAGTTAATTAGTTAGCCCCTGACAAATTATGTTAGGCCTAACTAATTAACCTTAAGTTAACCCAGAATACACACGGTTCCAGATTTAACCGTTCCATTTGCGTATTTAGTCATAACTTTTAATGCATTAGCAACCTCGTCGATATAAAAACTAACTTGACTAGCATTCAAATCTGTACTCGTAGGAGTTATTGCATTAAAAGCTGTCTTTTTGTCCCATGTTGTCTTAATACCTTCCATTAAAACACCATTGTTAGCTACCATCATAGACCACCCACACTTCTCAGCTCCCGATGTGAGACTTGCCCCAAGTAATGTTAAATTTGCAACTTCAACTGTTGCACCAACTGAATTATTCTTAAGAGCCGATATTTTATCTATACTATTATCCCATGCGGAATTTGGTGAGGTTTTGAATCTTAAAGGTTTTCCTTTTAGATTTATAAATTCAGGTGTACTCAAAAACGTATAGCAACCAATCACAGTATTGCCTTCAACTCGATTATTATCAATATCTAAGCAATATACACCATATCTAGGCTTTGCTCCGCTCCCCCTAGTGTTACCAATTATGTGATTATTTCTAATTTCATTTCCAGTAAACCCATCTACTTCATGGATTGCGTCATATGTGTTGTCTGTGTATATACTACAGTCCATAATGGTATTTTCAGTTACGATATTGCTGTAGCCATTTATAACGATTCCGTGCCCAAATATCATACCAATAGTATTTCCCATTATTTTCACTCTACTAGAATTACAAACAATTCCTCCACCTTTTATATTCTTATCCACAATAGAAGAGTATAATCTTCCAATTATAGTGTTACCCAATACAGATGCTTGGCCTACTCCTATCACCGCCCCACCCCCCGTGTATGGTTGAATAGTGATAGCATTGTCATACGGTTCCATGATAAAATTTTCATTTATTTTCCCTGTATTTAGACTTCCATCATAGAATTTCTGGCAGTAATCAGAGTGATTGTCTGTTATATTCAAACCAATAGCTTCAGGGGCATTATTCTTAATGCAACATGCTCCATCATTTGCTATAACAAAACCACCTAACGAGTGGAACCGATTATCCTTAATCTCATACCCTCTACATTCTAATGATGTACCCCCAGTTACATTATTAATCTCTAGGCCTATAAAACAGTTGGAGATAAGATTAGTTGTTACTTTTAAATTCCTTCCGTAAGTACGCACCGCAGTTTTAAATTTATAAAATTTATTACTTATTAGGTGTGCATCTAGGTCTGGATTATTAGTCGGTCTTAGAAACTGCATACAGGTTTGAGTTGTTTCTTCGCCATTGTATTTCCCATCCGATCCCCAATAATCCACTTTATATGATCTGAATTCACTTCCTAATATATTAAAGAAAATTCCGTTGGGTTTAGTAAATAACAATTTAGAAGTATAGTATCCAAACGAATTGGCCTGAAATGTAATATTATCTTTTCCTATTGTCACGGTGTCTTGAAATACATAACAAGACAAATCTTCTGTTGACGGAAATTGAATTACACTACCTGAAGGCGAATTTGCAAGTAGTGCATTCAATATAGTCGTACAATCACTGACTATACCATCTGTCGTGATGGCACCGTCAACGGCAATTGATATAGCTGTAGTCTGTGGCCTTGTATATGGCGGTGGTAATTTCGCAAAATTAATAGCATACTCGTTTACAGTATCATCCTTATGCGCATCAAACTCACTCTTATTTGTCTTCTCAACTACTCCTCCAGTTCCACCCAAAACCGCAATCTTATCCTTAACACTCCCTACCTCATCAGACAACATAAAGTCTGGTATTTGATTTAAACTCATATGTATCATTCCTTTCTTATTATAAAATTTTATAGTTTATTATTTTGTAATTAATGTTATTATTGTTTTAACTTATTATTTATTTTTATACTTAAAATAATGAAATAAAAGTGCGATTTTATTATTTCTCACTTATTGTCAAACGAATAATACCGATCATTACATAATAAATCATCATATTATTTTTATCCTATCCTCCAAAATTTAAAAAATCTTATAATTTTGCCATTCTGAAACCTTGTAAACACAACACTTTCAGACCTACAATGTTATGATTCGCACAGAATGTGGTCTATTTTGAGTCAGAATTATCTGTTTGAGTAATTATGCCACTATCATTTTTTGAATCGCTTGGAAGGCTTGTATTTTGTGATTTTTCTAATATAGTTGATGTAGTTTCTACTATATTTTTCTTATTAAACAAATCAACAGTAAAACTTGACCCTTTGCTTGCTAAAAATCCTGTGACTGCAATATCAACAATCCAATAAAGCACATCATATCCTATTTTAAATTGATTCACTAAATCTACAAAATTATGAGCAGGAACAAAACCTAAAGGTTGTAAAATACTGGTTCCTGTAACCAAAGATAAAATCATAGCAATAATTACGCTAGCTCTTTGAGTGTTTTTGTCAGAAATCACTTCTTTGTATACCTGTGTGATCCCAAGGGTTAGAGTACTAAGCATCATAAAACTTTGTAATGCAGTTGCAATATCCATATTTATTTTTCCTCCTTTAAAATACAAAAATCACTCTCTTGGAGTGATAATTCTTTTAATAATATTTCTTCTACTCTATTAATATCCCAATACCAAATTTCTAGAAAATTATATCCATTATTTAGTGCATATTCTTTCTTTCTGCGATCATGCTCCTTTTGTTTAATTAATCTTGCTTCCGCTAATTCTATTGGTTCATTTTTGTATTTTAATATAACTTGATCATGATATTCTCCCTGAACTTCGATGAGTAATTTTTTTCTAGGTACATAGAAATCATAAGATAATAACCCACCAGACATACCTATTAAACCATCAAATGTTATTTGATAAGTATATGACTCATCAGTGCCAATTAAATATTCTGATACCATAACTTCATATTGCGAAGCATTATTACATTCTGGACATCTGAAATTATAGACGTTTGAATTAGAAATACTTCTCAGATAATCTTCGTGTTTTCCGTTTGGGCATTTCCACCATACTTCTTTATTGCTAAACTGAAAATATTCAAATGGTGACTTATTATTTTTATCAGACCATATAGTTATAACTTCAGGACACAAAAAACCAACTGACTTACATTGTTTACAAATTATATCTACGTTTATACTAGTAAACAAATATAAACTTTTTAATTCGCTAGTATGTATTTCTTTTGGACATTTAAAATAATATTCTGTTTCAGTATTACAATTAACTTCACTTGGTTTAAGTTTATTTAATTTATAATCCCATCTGCCTAATACGTCATGACGATTATTTTCTAAACACCATTGTTCAAAAGATTTACCTTTAAGTAATAAAGTTTTTCTGCAAGTTTCACGACCATATAATTTCATAGCACATTTTTGACAATAATATTTACCATCTTCTTTAATACTCTTTTGATAATCCACCCATGCTAATTGTTTTTCTTCACCACAATTATCACATTTCACATCTACTTTCACCCTAGTGCCATTTGGTAAATCATTAACATTAACTAAAATTTTTGTTCCTCTTTTTACCACTATTTGACCTTGTTTATTTTTATATCTAGGAATTTTATAACCTAAATTTTCATAATATTTTATATTTGTCATTAATCCAACTTCTACTTCTTTTGTAATTAACATTAAAACATTCCTCCTAATTATTTATTTTTGAAACGCAAATACTCCTGAATTTTTTCTTGTAATTCAGGAGTATCATTAAAGATAAATATTTTTCTATTTGATTTTTGATCGTCTCTCATTAATTTAAGTACAAATCCTTGAAGCATTAAAAATCCTGCAAGGCGTAAAGAGTAAGAACTGAATTCAGATTTCATTTAGATTAATCATTTCTCCTTTTTATTTAAATACATCTCCTTAAAATTATTTATATCTTATTATTTATAGTATTTTAAACTTTTTCTTTAAAACCCTTTCCCTCTAATCATTCTGCCAATTACATCCAATTGTTTTAATAACTCAGCTATTTGTTTTGCATTTGAAAGATTTTGTTCTTTAATAATTGAAAATTCTTCTTTAAGTAGTATGTAAATATCTTCATTTTGTTTTGTGATTTCTTTGTTTATTTCTGTTGTAATTCTTGATGCTATTTTTGTTACAATACGGTTTATGAATTTGTTTAATTTATTCATAATAAATCATCCTTTAAATTGTTTATTGTTTTATAGAAATTCCATACTTCCCACCAATATAAGCTAACACAAGAGTTGAGATTACAGCTAAAACCTTTAATACAATTTTTGTTGTATTGTCCATTTTACCCTTTGCAAACTCATTTTCACTTTTATTATCTTCTTTATCTATTTCATTTTTTGTAGAAGATGTATTAATTGCAATTTGAGATAAAGTAGATAGTAATATATTAGAGGACTGTAAACTATTATTTTCTATTCTTGCTAAACTGATCTTAATAGTATTAAATTCACTATCTATAAAATCAAATCGTGCATCATAACCAGCATTCTTAATTTCAAGTTCATGAATTTTTTCTCCTTGATGATTTAATTTTATATCATGCTCAGTTATTCTTTTCTCATGGTCATCAATTTTAAACAATAAATCATCCTCGATTGCCACTTCCAACACCTCTTTCGCTATATTATCCATAATTAATACTTGCCCTCCTCTTTACTCAATTTATTTTGTGTGGTATAATGAATTAATGGTTGTAGTGCTACGAACATTACAATCAGGATTCGACAGTCCAGATTGGGCAAGTCTGGCTGTCATACATACAATAACTTGATAAATAAAATTAATTAGATTAATAGAGGTGTGATTTATCTTTACACCTCTATTTAGTGATTTGTTTTATTTAAAGACTATTTACTACTGCTTGAAGCGTATCTTTTGCTTCTTTGCCTGAAAGTAACTTCTCATTGGAATGTCCAACTGTACTCCCACCTACTACATATAAGGTATTTGATTTTAAGCAATCTTGATTAAAACTTTTATCAGAATTTCTAAAATATATCGCACAATTTCCATATTTCTGAGATACTAACATACAAGCACCTAAGTCATTAAGTGAGAATCCGAGTACGGCATAATTCACATTATCATCTCCTTGATTATTATTTATTGTTGATTGGATAGTTGAAGTTATTGGTTCTTTAAATATTACACCAATAAAATTACAAATTCCCTTTGCTATGGCACTCGAAACCTTATCATCCCAAGAATAATCTTTCATTAATGCTTCTTCATTAAGATTAGAAATAAATCCTATTTCTGTTAGTATAGCAGGACAATCAGTTTCACGTAGCACATGATAATTTGCTGTTTTTAAACCTCTATCAAATAGTCTAGTAGCAGGAACCAATTCTTTATGTACTTCTTCTGCTAACATTCTGCCTTTGCCTGTTGATGCGAATGAAAATGTCTCTACACCATGAGAGTCAGGAGAAAAACTATTACAATGAATTGAGACAAAATAATCACTTTTCCATAAATTTGATTTATTTGTTACATCATATAAATCCCCATCTTGATATACCATTGTTTCTATTCCATTAAATTTTAATTTATTAGAAACTAAATCAGCAATTTCTTTTGTTTCTACTGATTCTTTATATCCTGTTAATCCAATTGCTCCTGGATCATATCCATTTGAACTTGAATTATTAACTCCTTTTGGGCCATGACCAGCGTTTATAAATATTTTCACTTTTATTTCACCTTCTTATAAAATTTTATCTTACTGAAATAGTAAATTAGACATACTACATATAGTATATGAATTTAAAATAAACACTATATGTAGTGTTTTAAATTTCTTCATACTAAATAAAATCAAGTTTTTATTTGTATGGATTAGTAATAATTAAATACATCTCAGTTGAGAATGGAGTATAGAAAATATACTCCATTCTTTTGTCTATTTATACTTTGTGAATAATAAATCTAATAGACAGTATGCGTCTGTTACGTCTTAGAGTCCCAATCCTAAGTGATACCGAATTGTTTTAGCTGTTGCTAAATTGTTCTGTACTTGGATATAACCACTCTCTACATAAATATTAATCGTACTCGAATTATCTTTAACA
>Ga0209728_1002120_pt1 | contig 10503 bp, 15 predicted proteins | sample RifGroD1_FD_183997 | JGI IMG/M metagenome (GOLD analysis project Ga0209728, IMG submission 183997) | Groundwater microbial communities from Rifle, Colorado, USA - Groundwater D1 (SPAdes) (version 2) | ecosystem: Environmental > Aquatic > Deep subsurface > Groundwater | place: Rifle, Colorado... | reverse complement strand
TAGTTTCTATCTTCCCTCAATTTATGGCTAATTCTGATTTAGAATCTAAGAACAATTTAAAGAAACAATATTTCACAATCGAACCTTTAGCAATTGGTGCAATGATAGCTTTAAGTGCTGTTTTAAAAGATGATCCAGATTGGAAGACCAAACTTGCTAAATTAGCAAAAGATGACTTCTTTTTAAGAACAGATAAGCGTTGGAGACCTGTCCTTAAAGAAGGAGGGAAAATTATCAATGGAACATCGAGCGTTAAGCATTTTAATGAGACTGTAATTAATTGGTGTACTAAATAGGAATGCGTAAAAAAATAGAGAGTAATCACATTAATTTGTTTGTGATTACTCTCTACAATATTATTTGTTAATTTCTAAATACTCATCATAATACATCCAAACCAAAGGTTGTCCAGTAATTAAATCTACTCCTGTTGAAAAACTTGCTTTTCTGCAACATGAAGATATACTTCCATAGGGCACATTATATTTTACAGATGCGTCCATCATTGTATTAAATATTTCTCTTGTTGTTAAACAAACAACTTTAACTTTTCGTCCACCTTCTTGTGATTCTATTAGTATATTTTCGATTTCTTCTTTTGTTTTTAAAATATAATCTTCATAAATCATCCAAACTAATTTTGTCCCATCTGATAGTCTCCCTGATGTTTTTCTGATATTATTATTGCTACAACAACTAGAAATACCACTAGAACCGGCCAAATTATATTTATTACATGCTTCCGTTTGAGAATCAAAAATTTCTCCTGTATTTACACATACTACTTTTGTACAATTTTCTTCTTTTGCGTTATAGTAGCACCACCCCAATTCTGTTCCTTGCTTAAGATATTTCATAATTGTTTGTGTCCCTATTTTTAATATGTCGGAGATAATTAACATATCATGGGTTCCATTATGCCATATATCACACACCACTTTAACCATATTTTTGCACCCTGCTTCATGACATTTTAACCAATCAATATCTGATTCTTTGAAGTTAAGTAATTCAGGTAAATCAGATTTCATAATACTATCTTTAATCCAATTCATCTCTGATTTTCTACAGTCAATTACTATGTAATTTTCTATCTCATTTACCTTTGCTAATTCTTCCTTATCTTTATCATTTGCTTGGATTTCTTCTACAGTACCCCACATACCAGATGTTTGTTCATAATGTTGCAACCCATGGGTTTCTACAATTCCATTTATATCATCTAAATAAAAGTCATATTTATATTTATCACACCATTTAAAAGTTTTCTTTGTTAATTGTATCAAGAATCTTTGATCTACTACTTGTTTTAAAAAATTTGCAAAATATTTTTCACTATAAGGGAAATGATCTGAGCAAATAGGACAAGCGAAACCTCTACTTATTAATGCATTAACCACCATTTCTTTTTCGTATCCACAATCTGGGCATTTTATAACAACACTTTCATTTGAACCAGCAGAATATATTAATGAATCCTCCGTATTTTTTAAGTATTTTACTGATTCAGGATGAGTAATTGATATTGCATTACACTGAATACATTCAATACTACCCATAAAACCTTGAAAATTATTAGTAAAACGACCAATATTTTTTAATTCTGATCCATGTTCTGGATGTTCTAAACACTTAAACCAATAACCTCTTTTCTTTTTATTGAAACCATCTGAACCGCGACCAACATCTTTTGGCCCTAATACATTACCATTTTTATCGATATTTAATGAATAATCCCATCGGTCTAATATACAATCAGCCATTTCTTTTGGTAAATTTTCGTAGCACCAATCGTAAAATGATAAACCTCTCCCTAAATACTTTTTCTTTCTTATTTTTCTAAACAAATTATTATGGGGTTTATTATAGTAATATTCTCCATTTTCTTTTACATGATATTTATAAACTTTCCATTCTACATTTTCTAATATTTCTCCACTATCATCACATTGAACACTAACCAATGCATCTGAATTATCTTTTAAATCTTCAACTTTAACCTTTATTTTTGTTCCTCTTTTTACATTTTCTCTTCCTTGTTTATCCACTCTTCTTGGTATCTCATACCCTTTATTCTCAAAATATTCTATATTTGTCCCAGATAATTCAACCTCAACCTCTTTAGTAATTAACATATTATTTATCATCCTCTCTTTCCTACTATAAAAAGATCCACAAAATGGAATAAGAGCCTTGTGTAGTAGCACAAGACTCTAGTTTTACAAAATAAGAATCTGGCCTGATTCCTATCTCAACCATATTTTCATCAAATTTATTACCAACAAAAAACCACAAACAAAAAAAAAGAATGCTCAAATCACATTCTCAAAAACTAATTCAATATAAAATTCTATAAACTACTTTCTATAAACTAACAATCCTAATCAGCTCTAACCTCACCACAAATAAAAACCCTCTTCTTTCCACTCAAAACATCCTCAGACCAATTAATAGGAATAATATCCTCTAAAGATTCTTCTGTTGAAACAACAACCTTCCCCTTACCTATCAACCTATTAGAATCCAAACATTTCTTTAAAAACTCAGGAGAAATTACATTCTTTCTGCTATCTTCTAAAAACTGTTTTGATTTTTCTTTACTAACCATAAATATTCTATCATTATTATTCATTTTACTATTTTTACCTCCAAATAACCCAATTACCAATAATTCCCACCTCTGTAACCCTTACTACAAGCCACTTTCAAACCCACTATTTCAAACAAAATAAATACATACTTTTATTGGATAAATAACTCTATCCATCTCAAACAACATTATCTTTGCAACTCAACAAAATCCATGTTACAATAAGCACATTGAGTTATTTTCAGCATTCTTCTAGCTCAAATTAACTCAATGGCTTCTATTATCTCAAGGTCTCAATTAAAATGAAGAATTTGGTGTGTACAGCCAATCTTCATTTCTTTTTTTGTTTGTTTTTATTATTTTATTAATTTCATATATTACCTCAAATTTGAACAAAAACCATAAATATGTTATAATATAATCATTATTGTCAATTCACACAACGGAGGTCAATCACAAATGAAACGTACTGATACAATATATGAAAAAAGAAAGAAATTACGATTATGTATTAAATGCTTTGAACCTCTATCGTCTGAAGAAACCAAAATACATTGCAATAAATGCAGATTAATCCTAAAATCAAATTATCAATCTAAAAAAGAAGAATGCAAAGAACAAAACATCTGCTTTTTATGTGGTAAATCTCTAACAAATTCAGAATATTTTAAATGCCATAAATGCTATGAAAAAGCCCGTATAATTCAAATTCCTTATAATGATAAAATAGATCGTAAATCTAAAGAACCTAAACTATGCAAAGGAGGATGTGGTGTTTTAGTTGATGTATTCGGAAAATACTGTCCTACGTGTAAAATAGAAAGCAAAATTAGAAACACTAAAAACTCACAAGAAAGAGCTAAACAAAAGAAAAGGCAAAATAGTAAAGACGACATTATAAAGAAAATTAAACCTACTCCACAACCAAGAACTAATGAAAAAGAAATTAGTAAAATCAGTACAAAAAACTTCTATCTCCAACTAGAAATCGATAGAGCAATAAATACTGGTAATTATATGGGATTCAATATTAAACTAATAAGAGAACTAAGAGGAATATCTAGTTCAAACTTTACTGAAAGTGCCAATTTGAAGCCTAATGAATTACAAAGCATAGAAAAGAGAAGAAAGAAGATCAATCTGCAACAATTTAAAGAAATTATAAAGGTGTTAGATATTAATTCATCAATGTTTAAGATAAAATCAGACAAATTATGTAAAAAGTTATATTCAAAATTTAATACTGAAATTATTGACATTGATTTTCTAATTAAAGGAGAATAAAATATGAATAAAATGAAAACTAACAACATAAACGAAATCTTCAAACTGTCTCACGGAAACCTAAACAATTCCAAATTAATCCCTGTATCATTATTCTCAGATAACCAATTCAGACTCAAAATAATTGAAGAAACTAAATGTAAAATACCTTCTTACCAAACCATTCTAGAAGGCGTAGAATACCTTGATAAACCAATATCCGACTTCTACTTCGCTAATAATTTTCTAACGCCTTTTGCATACCTCTCTGGCCCTGTCATGGTAGATATAGATGCATTCGATATCAAAGTGTTGACCATTTATCAAACTAAATTAAGAATAGAAAAAGTTGAAGAGAGTATGAATAAATACATCTCTAAAAAACAATATGATAAATTATTCTTCCTTATTGAGAAGAAAATTGCTCTAGACTTCTATATTGAATCATTTGAAAATATACCTGATGAACAGAAATATGAATGCTTTGAGGATATTTATATTCGCTCTGAATATGGCTTTCCGAAACTTAATAAAAACTTCTTTCTCAATATATTTAAGTACAAACCAAAAGAAGATTTAAGTCAAATTTTAAAAGTAGATGGTAGTGGTCTAGTCAAAATATATCGAGGACAAAACACTGAATCTACACCTTATCAAAAAGCATTTTCTTGGACAACCAGTAAAGAAAAAGCTAAATTCTTTGCTACTAGATTTGATCCTGATGATGGGAAATTATATGAAGCAATGATAAAATATGAGAATATATTGACTTATATTGATCAAAGAGGAGAATCTGAGGTTATTGTTGATCCAGATTGTTTAATTGATGTTAAGAAGATTAGATTGAGATAATTATTAATAAAACAAAATGGACATGCTAATCAATATCATCAAACATGGGGAGGCAATCATATGGAAGAAAATCAAAACATTCGTAAAATTACCAAAGAAACAATATCAAATCAAGCTAAGTCTTGCCCTATTTGCAAAAGTAATAAAGTAGATACTATGAACATGAATGCTACAATGAAATTTCAAACACTAGAAAAAGAGATTACAATGCCTATGTATCCTATTAATTATGTATGTTTAGATTGTGGATATCTTATGTTCTTTTTAGAAATAAATATTGATTTAGATAAATTTCAAACACCTGAATAATTTATATATTGTATAAAAACTCCTAACTGCTAAAAACAACTAGGAGTTTTTATTATTTTGACAATTTAATAAGCCTTACTAATATCTAACTTATTAACCTTTAAATCCTTAAATTCCTTTAAACAATCATAAATTGCCATACCAAATCCCCTAACATCAATATATATTTCAGATTCTTTTACAACAGCTATATTATGAATAATACTAGCATAATTCTGTATACTTAAAGGTTCTTTATATTTCCTAGAATCCAAAGCAATCAATTGATCTTCGACATATATCAATATTTTATCTTCTTGTTTTCCTGACGTATGAATATATTCAATATACATTGGTTTATTAGCAACTACTTTTTCTTTTAATCTCATATTCATATGTAATCTATTTATCATTCCAAGTAATGATTCTCTAGTCTTAGTTGTATTGCTTCCAACTTCTACTTGATCATATTCCTCTTGAAGTTTTAATAATGTCTTAACCTCAAATTCCATATGGCTAGGAATTTCATACTTTTCTTTCCATGATTTAAATTCTCCCTGTACTCTCTCGCTCAAATTATTCATTATTTGTTTCCTTCCTTCTTTCTAATATTTTAATTAATTTATTTTTATCGTTTTGTATCTGAGCCTATTAATTGCAATAAACTCAGATACAAGAAAACTTAATCTATCTAATCATTAATAGCAAACTCATTACCCTTATTTATTAATATTTTCAGAAATGCTTCCAATTGCTTTACCAATAATTCTCCCTGAATCTTTTGTGGTATTTATAGCATCAACCACATTCCAAACTTTATGTTTCCTAATTAATCCCTCTCCATTTTGTTCCCAAACAGCAACTTGCTTAACTTCTCCTGTATGATGCTCTGAATACATTAATTTCCAATCATACATCTCAAGCAAATTCAATATTTCCTTAACCATTTTTATTTCATTAAATGCTTTATTCTCATCAGAACTAGGATATTCTCTAAAACGACCTAATCTAAATTTAAGTTTATCTACAACTGTTTCAACACTACTTTGATTTTCAAAAACAAATTTTAATAGATTATTTTTCAAATCCATTAATTCTTCCATTGTCTTAGAAACATTATCATAATCTTCATCACTTTTTGTTTCTCTCCATGTGTTAGTATACTCTTCCTCAATTTTTACTAACTCTAAATATCTCTCAAAATCTTTTAATTCCATTATATTTTCCTCCTTATTATAGTGGTCGGTCACTACCCATTTTATTTAATCCCTAATACCAAACACTAATTATTTTTATCTTCCATATCTTTGAATACTTTTACTAATCTCATCAATTACCATTTGTGAATAATCTTTTAAATCTAATTTTAACCTCTCTTTCTGATACTCTTTTACAAATTTTTCTAATGCCTTAATTCTTTCATCTAAAACAAACAAAAGATCTGCCAACATATTCTTATCATCCTTAATTTCAGATTTATCTAATACATGTTTATCTGATTCAATATCATCTTCCTTTGGATTGCAATGATCTAATAAATATTTAATTGCATTAGAGTATAATTCAGCAAAATCTTCACATTTATCATCTTCGAAAATACTCTCAATTACATAGCCCATCATTTTTAATTCTTCAATTGATACATTTTCTTCATAGAAATAATTTTTATTTTTAGTAAAATAATCATAGCATTCAATATATTTCTTACCAAATGTATGATATTTATCAGTTGGAAAATTTTCAATAGACAAACCATTTTTACCAATTACATATAATCTAGTTACCATTTTACTCATTATATTTACCTCACTTTAATTTTTTTAATTTTATCCTTCTTGACATTCACTCATCAAAGCCATAATTTCACTCTTATCCTTCAAACCGCCAAGCAACATTGCCCAATTGTCTCTTGCTTCATCGGAGTATGTAGACCAAACTGATTGTAACTCGCTGTAGAGATTATCGCCTGATTTATAGATATCATATCCTTTGATTTTTGCAACACAACCAATCTTTTCTGCTTCTTCTAGAGTCATAGTTGTTATTTCCATTGTTTATCACCTCCTTTCAATACAATATATTCCTTTAATTTAAAAAAATTATTGTTGATACCTTACACAATCATCATGATCTTCCAACATATATACCTTGTAAATTTTTTGTATCAACCAATTAGCATCCTCTTTAGATATTACATCATTCTTAACCTGTTTACGAATCTCATCAATTTTAATAAACTCTTCATCATCTAAACTAACGATAGGTACTCTAATGCTCCCATAAGCACGATACATATTATAGAAATACCCTTCAATTGTACTGTGTATAATTATCAATATAAGAACATTGACAATTATTATAATTGTTGTTAGCAACACTTATTAACACTTCTTTCATCTTATTTACTAATCATGTGTTTCTTCTTCTTTATACTTCTCTAAAAATTCCTTAGCTTTTTCTATTCCTCCTAACATTTCAATAACTTCTTCAGTAGATAGTTCAAGTTTAATAGTTTCCATTTTATCACCTCCTTAAATTAATATAATAATTATTTTATATAATTATTTATGTTTTGATTGGTTGGTTATATTGCGGTTGGAATTGGATTTGATTTTATGTATTCTGAAGAATATTCCCATTTAAATCCACCTGCAAAATTACGTTCCCCTCTACAACATGAAGAAATATGATTTATACCTGTCATTCTACAAGCCTCAGATGCACTTATGTATTTATTAATAACTACACCATCTAAAGTTTTCTGATAAACCTCCTTTTTGTTATGACCTCCAAAATTAAATCTAAAATTACCTTTACCTTTATTCCCATTTATTATCATTTGCTCTTTACTATTATAATTACACCAATCTAACTCAACCCCTTGTTTTAGATATTTTATTACTGTGCTTCTATCTAATTTCAATTTTTTAACTATTTCCGATATGTTATTTAAACCTTCGTTCCACAAATCACAAACTACCTTGACTAAACTATTGCAAGCAAATTCGTGACATTTTTGCCAATATATATCTGATTCTTTAAAGTTCAAAATGTCAGGTAAAGAACTATTCATAATATTATTCTTGATAAATTTTAAATCTGATTTGGTGCTATCAATTCTAATTACATATTCATTATGTTTTAAAGCTTCGTCATCTTTATAATCATCAATCGCTTTTGTTTCTTCCTCTGTTTGACCATTTAAAGTATTTTTCTTTCCATGTCCTAGTCCACCATCCATTTCTACTATATATTTTTTATTATTTAATTTAAAATCATATCTTTTAGGTTTAATCCAATCTGGATTATATTCAGGAGTATAATCTTCATTTAATTGTTCCAACATTGCTCTAAATAATTTATTTGGATAACTTATATTATCTCCACAATGAGGACATTGATAATTAGGTTGTTGTTGAATAGTTGCTAAATTCGTCTTAAAAATTTTTTTACAATCAAAACAAAACCACTCCAATTTCTTCGAATTGTTTTCATAATTATTGTTTTCTAATAACCTATATTTTCTATTATTTAATTCAAGAAAATGATTAATATTTTTGTTTACGAATATATTTGATTTATGAAATTTAAATGGAACATGTCCTTGTTGTATACTATTGGTTGGAATATTACTATATAAATATTTATTTTCATCTATTAAATCTACTAAAGTTTTATTGCTAATTGGATCAATTTTTATTTGATTTATTGTCCAATATTCCCCTAAATTTTTATGTATAATTTCTTTAACATCTTTATTTGTTAATCGTAAAAATGGGGCAACGAATAATGAATTAGAACATTTGTGACAGTAATATTCTCCATTCTCTCGTATACTTTTTTTATAATTGTTCCAAGGAATCTTCCATTCTTCACTACTACCTTTATCACATCCATCACATTTAACTTTAACATGCACATTGTTTCCATCAGATAAATCTTCTACTTTTACTTCAAAAACATCTTTAAAATGTGTAAATATATAACCTTTATTTGTATACAGTTTTTTGTTATTCGTTGACCAAGTTTGATTAACTATTTTATCTAACAATCCCACTTTAATTCTCTCCTCCTGATCAGGGAGGCGTAGCTACGCTATGTAAACTTGCAAGTTCTCTCCTGTATATTTATTTTATAATTTTACTTACTTTAATAACTATCTAAAACTAGACCAATTTCCATTGCGAATGTCTATTGGTTCAAATATATACATAAATCTTTTTCGATTATTTAGTACAATAGATATCTCTTTCAAACCTTTATGTTTCCCATGTTTATGAAACCACATTCCTTTATTTCTGATTTTTACAGCAGTTTTAAAATTCATATATATCACCACATCCTTATTTATTAACAGAATAAAAACATCAGCTATAGGTTAGTTAACACTTGTGAATTTTGTAATTATTACGTCTAATCCTCATACCTCTTTACCAATTGACATCTTGCCTCAATATTATCCAATTCACGTTCAGTTAATTCTCTCATATACTTACTAATCTCCCTTTTACAATAAATACAATTACCAGTAACACTAAAACATTGATCATCTTCAAATTCTACTAAATGTGCTTGATTACAATTACATACATCACACCTACACCATAGATAAGTTTGATTATCTTTAGTTTTATATCCTATTTTCTTGAACCATTTTTCATTAGTATATTGTTTAATATTTGTTATAGTTTGCATTATTTCTCTCACCAACTTCCTTGTTTCAACTATACCATACTAGATTATATAATGTCAAATATTTATTTTACAATTTATATATAATCCTTCAATTACATCCTTTATTGCATCTTCAATCATTGGTTGATTATCTTTTGGAAATTCATCAAGATCAAATACTTTAGCCGGATCAATTTCAACCTCTAATATTGCGGTCATGATTAGTCTTACTTTTGCTTTTGCCATAATTACTCACTCTCCCATTTCCTTATTAATTAAATTTTGCAATTCAGTTCTACCATTGGACTCTCTTACCCCTTTGCGAATATAAGAAGGATGATTAGGGTATGTTGAAATTAATTCTCTGAATATCCTTTTTGCATTTTCTGAAGTATCTGGACTCCCAACATAATAAACCCAATCATAATTAATTTTACCGAAGAAGCATGATTCAGAAAGAGGTTTTTCTTTCTTCCGTATTTCAGCAATTTTAACAGCAAGTTTTTCTTTAAAATTAGGTTCAGTCATATCAATTTTCATCATTATGTCAATTTCTTCAGGGAATTGCATTACATCCACAACGCTACTCCCGTTAATTACTATCCAAGCATGATGACTAGGAAATGTATTACTAAAAGGATAAAGTAACCAACCAGAAAATAATTTTGCTTCTAAATTTATTGCGTCTGCAATTTGAAGAATAATATCAGAACTTGTATAAGCATTGCCCATTTCAAATTTACATTGATCAACAAGTTTAGCAAATCGAAGTATATTAGGATCAGTTTTATCTAATTCTTCTGTATATTCAGAGTTAAATACTTGTAATTTACTTT
>Ga0209728_1002118_pt1 | contig 10504 bp, 19 predicted proteins | sample RifGroD1_FD_183997 | JGI IMG/M metagenome (GOLD analysis project Ga0209728, IMG submission 183997) | Groundwater microbial communities from Rifle, Colorado, USA - Groundwater D1 (SPAdes) (version 2) | ecosystem: Environmental > Aquatic > Deep subsurface > Groundwater | place: Rifle, Colorado... | reverse complement strand
TATTCCGAAATATCTTAGGTCATCCTGTGCACCATACACATTAGCGTATAGACCACTTCCTAATGTAATACTCAGCAAGTTATTAACACCTGAAATTACCCTATTATGCCCACCACCATCACCGATGGAATAATAACCAGCCAACTCAATAATATCGCCAATTTCTAATTTTGACACCCCATCAACCATATCGGATATTGTTTCAAACTTAAAATATTTACCGTTTAACGTAGTTTCTGCCTTATACAACGCAAGATCAGTAGTGATATCCGTTAAATCCTGCTTGCTTTTGCTAAACGCATTTCTAGCCTCAATACCTAAACTCATGTTGTTCCCCCTTTATGCAATCGCGTTTGCCAGTATTGAGACATTACCATTTTCAATAGCTGATATTTGCGTTCTAAGGTGACTCCATGCCGCAACATCAGGGAAATTCCAACCCTCGCTATTAGTAGAAGTTGTATTAGCAGCAACAGAACTATCTCCAATCTTTACCCCTTCAATTGGGACAAAATTAATCCCATCCAAGGACACTAGAAACTTAACCGTAAATACTGTGGATGTCCCAAATATCATAATTGATGCCCTAGATGCGCTCACTAGGCTGAGGGAAATACCATCACTGATAGCCGTCGATGCTTTTTGCAGGAATCCACCATTTACTGAACTCGCCATAATTCAATCATCTTCTTTCGTGTGAACTTAAGGGATCGCCGGGGTCCCAACCTGTCTTAACGGGTCTATCTGCTGTTCTCTCGCGATTGTTGTTATCGAGTTGGTAGTTGAGTTGTTCGATTACCTCGTCTTGCGCTTCTATTTGCTTTACCGCAAGGTTAATGCGTATCTGAACATCATCAGCCACCTTGCATATGATTCCGATTTTGTAGCCCCAATAAAAGGCCCCTGCTGTTATCGCAAGGGCTAGGGTTAGGCATAGGGTGATTGTTAGGGGTGTTGGCATTGTTGGACCTCCCGCCATGTTGGGATGAATTCGCCATTATTCAGGAATGTGCCATGATTTATGTCTGTTATTAAATACTCACCGTTAACCTCTTGAGGCTGTTCAATTCTATTTCCACTAGACTCAATGCTAATATGGAACTTGTAATTTTCATCCTTGGCGAGATGAACGAAGCATCTTCCCCTTTTATGATACGTTTCTATTCCTTCTAGCGAAGTGTAAAAGTGAACGTCCATCTACATATTCCACCCTTTCATAAACCTTGACTCTTCATCCTGCTCATCCTCTATCTCTGACCAGTGCTTTCCGTTTTGATAGGTTTGGTCGTGGGAGACTGTGGTATTAGGTGCTATTGCTGTTACGATTGTACCATTGACAATGCCTTGCTCTCTGATGTAGTAGGCTATCGCTAGGGCTATAATCAGGTCATCATGTGTTCCGGTTTGTGCAGCAGGTCTGCCCTTTTTATCTCGCACAAAGGTTAGCATTTCGCCAAGGGTTTCAGGATCATTGATGAGTTCTGTCTGCTCTCTGACTATACAGGCTAAGTCTGCTATGATGATTGGTCGAGTGAGTTTAGTAGTTTGAAAGCCATATCTCTTTTGGGTAGTGAGGTTTATGGAGTCTTCTACTTCTCTGATGTACTGGTTAGGATAGTCGAGGCGTTGAAGCTCTTTGACGGGGTAAGTGCTGTAGTTTGTCTCTATACCTATCAGTGCCCAGTTAAAGTATTTGCCAAGGCAGAACATTTGCTTAGCATATAGATCCTCGTCGAATTGATGTCTGAGAGTCGCTACTTGCTTGCCTGATGAGTTATCTATTACTTGGCCTATAAAGTAGTCGCTACCGTCTCCTGATGTGTCTCCACCGATACCGTAGACATAGTTGGGACGTACATCCTCATAGATTGTGATATAGCCATCTTCTGATTCTACCCATCGGATAGAGGACTCTACTATCTTTTCGTTGGTGTACTCATAAGTGAAGGAGCCTTGCTTGACCGGGTATTTCTCGTTGACTATGGTTAGGCGTTCGTTTACTTTGTGAGCATTGAAGATTGTTTTACCGAGAACGCCCCAAAGACCAAGACAATATACGTCATAATAGTAAGGGTCCTTCTCTTTGTAGCTTTCAAGAAGCGACTTGTATTCATCATCAATGAACTTATTCTGCTTGTACGTACTGTGCAGGACCATCTTGTTTTCCTGTTTAGCGTCAACGAACTTCTTTAACCAGTGGTTTATATTGACCGGGTTGAATGAGATGATTACCTGCTTATGCTGCTTTCCACCCCGTAACCTGATGTCTAGTTGGTTCAGGGAACTTTCTTCTACCTCTGATGCTTCTTCTATCCATACGTCCGTTAGCTCACCCTTACTGAATGTGACTGACTTCAGCTTCTCCACATCATCCAGGCCTTTGAAGATGATTGCATTACCATTAGCCTTACAGGTGATGCGAAGGTCCGACTCCCTGATAGTGAATAGGTGGTCTACGCCCCACTTATTAATTACCTGCTTTAGGAGAGCAAAGGTACTATCCCTGTTGGTATCTCCTGTTTGACGCACTACTAGGAGGTTCATCTTTCGAGACATCATCTTGTAGATGTACTTTTGAGATATGAAGAACGATTTACCGGACCCACCACCGCCGTAGTACACTTCGTACCTATAGTCAGTGTTGAGATATGGGAAGAAGGCGGGGTTGAAGACCTTTTTGCTTATTGAGATGTCTATGTTAGCCATGGTTAATACACCACTCTATCCACGCGACTAACCATATCTCTTCCCGGCATCTGCGAGTTGATAGGTTGAAGCGTTTGCAGTTAGGGCAGTTGACTATTAGATCGGGTTGTCTTGACTTAAATTCAGGGCAGGAGCGATTTTCGTTAGGCATGACTTACTTCCTCCGGCTAAATATAGTACCAACGGATTCGGCAAGCATCATCCCAATAAAGAAGGTCATCCACGGATGAACGAACATCCATGCAACTACAGTTTGATTATCCATTACAAACACCGTCCATCATGCTTTATTTGCCCCTACTAGATATAAATAACTAGGCAACAAGCAGGACTTACTTGTATTCAATCCGTCGATCTAGCCTAGTTAAGATTATCTACTTATGGGTCCTTGGTTTAGCCTGTAGCATTGCCGCATGCTGGAATTCACTCTTTGCCCACTCTGATAATATGGGGTCGAGGTTTTCCCTAAACAGTAAATAGAGGTTAAGACTAATACGATTACCTGCAAAAAAATAAGCAGGGTTGATGTAAAATTCTTCACTCTCTACATCCCCTACTATTCGTTTAGTTCTCTGCATCATACCGACATTGACCATCTTAGAGATATACTCTCTGCCACGGTATGCGGATAATCCTACTAATTCAATTAACTGTTTCTCTGTGTATGGGAGTATCCCGGTCCTGGTCCTATATCCAAGCATATTAGAGGTCGATACCATCAGCTTTGCAAGCCTGGCGGTCTTCCCAATCTCCGCATCATTCATCCTCTCGGGAAATGGAACGTCAGCGAACATCTTTGATCCACGCTTGTTATAAGGAACCAGATACCCCTCTTCGTTGAATCTGTCGGGCATCTTTATTTCTTTTTCTCCGTATACCTCACCATTTGCATCTATGTCCTTTACTAGCCTAACAGCCATTTACCTACCCCCATCACACAAAAATGTGTATTTGGCATGCCTCTCAGCACAAAAATGTGCATTTACTTAAAACGCTACACACTTAGTGACACTAAGGATTGATGCCATTTTATTCAAGTCAAATTACATACGGCTTATTAGTTCGTATCCTACGCACCAACGCATTCAACGAAACACCATGATAGTAATGTAAAAACCCCTCACATCAGCAAGGGGACTCTATGTCCTAATTGTGTATTGAGTCCGATAAGTAGGATTACGTAAAGCTCGAATGTTACACAATGGTAATTGAGTAACATTCAGAATCGAGCTATAGGCGGGTTCTGGGGTTTAGGTAACTAAATACCCCTCTAAATGATAATCAGCAGCCTCAATTCCACCCCACGCGCACATCATTTAGACAATCATCTAAATATAATCATTATAAATAATGGGTTACTCGGAGTCTTCGATGCGGATTGTGATGGTTTGGTCTGATGTTGCTTCTATTTTGTCGGTAAATAGTTTTAAATGCTTGCCGATTAACTCAGTAGCCTTATTGGCTCCTGTAGAATCAAATTTGTATTCGCCAGTTTCATTTCCTTCTTTATCTATAACAGGCTCACCCTGGATACAACGATCAGAGATAAGTTTCAGCCTTTTTAACACCCATTCAGCATCTAATCCCAGTTTTTCAGACATTTTATTAAGCTCGGCATCTATAATATCCCTTATGTAAGGTTTATTAAGGTTTTCATATCCAATCACTTCAGCTGTCTTAACACTATATCCAGCCCTAATTGCAGCTTGAGTAGCATTCTTGTCTATCAAATACTCCTTAATAAACATACTCTGCTTAACGGTTAACCCTTCAGCCATTATCGGCAACCCCCTTTTCCCAGACAGCAATTTTTCTCTTAGAAAATAGAATTAATCCAATTGGTAAATTGAATCGTTCCGCTATTGCTGTAAATGATTTATTGACTTGAGTGGTTAAGATATATGCTTTCTTTATCTTATATCCGGCATTTTCTGATATTAAGTAGTAATCAAGAAGTTGAGCAATGCTCATTATTACTTCTCTTGGCCTACCGTTAGGCTTCTTGACCTCCAATAATATATATTCCCCATCTTTATCTTTTATCAAAAAATCAATTCTAGGGATATTTGCTCCGAACTTTTTCATCATAGTCATGTATGCCTCTCGCTCATGACTCTTGTAGTCTATCTTCAATTGATCGCACAATGATTCCATATTCATATCCAAATAATCACAAAGTTCGTTCTCTGTTTTAAACTCTCTGGACTTATTGAAGTGATTCTGGATGTCATCAAAATAATATTCTCCGTTCGCTAACTCGGCTCCCATAACAAATCACCTCTCCATTAAAATCTATACATTAAAAATCATCCGAATAACAGCAACCAACATAACTAATGTAATAACTATCATTACGCCCATGATCTACACCTCACAATAGTTCTTAAGCCCACTAATAACAACTCTCTACATAAAAGCAACCATCACTAAGCTCAAAATAATCTTGAAAAAGCAGTTGACAATCAAAACATGGTTATGGTACAATAAATCAAGATCAAATAAAAAGGAGGAAACAAACATGCAACAATCAGAAATTAACACTATCGTTGATAACTTTTATGAAACAGGTAAGATCATTGCAGTAGGCGTGCGATACGGTGACGCGCCAGAGTGCGGAAAATCTTTTAATACAGCGTCCAATCAATACGAGGCAGGTATATCCTTACTACAAGTTAACGACTTACCCGGTGTCCTCTCCTTCGCGGTTGCAGCAGCCAAAAGTCGTAAGCTACGCTACTATATTGGTACCATCATTAACGCCACCGGTGGAGACAACGAGCTACTTATGGTAGATGCAACCCCAATTACCAAAACAACTTACAACAAGTTTACTAAGAGTGCGGAAGGTAAAAAATCATCCTTGGTCTTATCCTTTTGGCGTACAGATAAAATGGCCCAAATAGGCGTAAACCATAACCACCCACAGATTTATCAGAAGTGGGAAGATGCTTATCAACAGAAACTAACGGAGGTGCTAAATGGATAAGACGCAACCCGCTACCCACGGAGGCTATCGCCCAGGTTCCGGCAGAAAACCAACAGGCCGCACTCGCCGAACTCTATCCCTAACTGATACCGAGTACACAAAACTAAAAGAGCTACTATCTCAACTCAGGGCCACTAAATAGGTGGTCCTTTCCTTTGTCAAAAATAATCTCCCATATCCCTATTGACATAATAGCTATCTAGCTATATACTATGGATAAGATCAATAAATGAAAGAAGGAATTGGGATGACAAACACAGTCTTTGCCAATGAAGTAAAGGGAGACAAAGAAGTCGTTATCTCGGATCAGATTGAAGAATTGACCGAATCTAAGGACAAGCCACAATACGACCAATTAATCGGATACCTCGCAGCCTGTTATGAATTGCATTTATTTACGAAGGAAGAAACTCAATCATTCGAAATACAAGCTAATAGGGCTATGGGTTACGAAGAAAAATGGTCGCTATCCACTCATTCTATATTTTTAGAATGGCAGGAAGCCCACCAGCCCAAGTTGGTAGTAGGCGGAGTGACAATAGAATAATCGAGCAAAGCCAAGCCGGGCTAAATCGGCGCAAGGAGGAACCACAATGCAAACAGTCCTAAACACCAAAATCTCCGTTGAACTACGCCAACAACTCGATACCCACACTAAAGCCACCAACAAAACCATCGCAAGTGTAGTCGCTGAAGCTCTCGAACTATACTTTGCAAATCTAAAATAGGCGTATAAGCCCACCATTACGCTCTAGTATACAAATCCTTCTAGAGCATAGAACTAAGCTCAAACCCCTACTGTAGACTCTCTCGACCTCATAAACTCATCATACTTCTTCTTAGCTTCATCTCTCTTCATCTCTTCTAGATATTCCACACATTGCACGCTAACAGGACTATAACAATTACCGCAATTCTCCCTTTGTATCAAGTCCCTAGGCACGCAATGCTTGCATTTTAAATCCATTTCATAGCCTCCGAAAGTAAAGAAAGCAGGTTGAATAAATGAAAAACTACAAATTAGTTATGAATATTATCGGGCTAACTGTCCTGATTAACGAAAATACAGAACTATGTACATTTGTTGATTTCGCAGGACATGTGTCGAAAGTGTCTATCAGGGTTTACGCCAAAAAGGAAACAGAGGAATTACCTATTAAAAAGTTCGATCTTTATTATGATCACACTCAGACCGATTGGTTATCCGAGGATGATATAAGAGCAAAACTTGAAGATGTAGAAAACCTTTTAAGAGATTATCTATTTAATACCGAGATAACAAAGGAGTCCTAGAAATAGGGCTCCTCTTCTTTTACAGCGGCCCAGTAACAGGCTTATTCTGCCTCATAGCCCTATCAATAACCTCGAATCTCCTGCTATTCTCAAACGGGATAAACTTAATGCACTTTGCAGGAGGATTGACTTTATCGGGACAACGCTTTTGCCGGGTGCAGTTTTTACAATCCACAATATATTACACCCCCTGAAAATTAGAAAAGTGGACGGCCATGCCTAATTTCTCAGGTTGACCATCCACAATGCTACTGTACTATACAAAAAGTCCCAAATCAATAATTAATGATATTGAAGTGATATCATATTTATATTGTTTTATCTTCACCTAATATTTTCGCCATCTCAGCCACAGCTTCATCCCTCAATCGTTCATAAGGCGCTTGACTCATCATTCTCCACTTATGCTTCCTGGCGTTAGCTCTGAGTGTTATCCTGGCTCCTTTATCTTGTCCATACTCTGTCAAAAACCTGACCTTCACTATTAATTGTTTTGGCTCAGATAGCATAGATACTGCATAGTCAATCAATTCTACTCTCCATTGCAGTTCTACAAGCTCTGATTTCTTTTCCTCTAACCTTACTGCTAATTCACCAGTTGAGTCGCTTGTACCGCTACCATGGGGCATGTCGGAGTAAGTTACTGTAGCCTTAACACCCATCCTGCCTAGTTCCTTTTGTAGAAAAGCAATTTGTTTTACATCAGTCTTATATTGCGCCAACCGATGAACAGTCGAAAAATACCATGGCGGCCTGACTTTCTTTTCTGTTTGTGCCAAGTTTTATTCCTCCTGCAAACTTTTTATATCAAACACAATTCCCCTGCACCAGACATCATTACCTGTCATTATATTAAAGTTGGCATGAGGAATATCCGTTTCATAGGTCCAAGATATCCCGTTTTCGTCATCCCAGGCAGCCTCAATCGTTTTGCATTTTTCCTTCGCAAATTGGTAATACGAGCATTCACACTCGCATTCTTCGAGCAATCTATCGCCATCGAGATAGATTGTACCGCCGTTGAAGCAACTAACTTCTTCGTGGATAGCTCCCCTTATTTCTGCACCATCATCCGAGTATCCATGCAAGATCACGAACCCTAATTCGTGGGCCTGTGATTCTTCCGTAGGAGTAGTTTCATTATCCCTTTCCCGCCCATCCAACATCTTAGCGAATTCCTGTATTGTCATTATTCAACCCCTCCAATCTATCTCCAACCACGATAATCGCAGTCATTGCTAACCCCAACGCTAAGTTTAACCCTGCATATCTAGTATAACGATCAAGAGTATCCCCATGCCAACGCTGAATCCTACCCCCTGATAATTACTTACTCCTGCCCCATAAATAGCGAGCAGTCCATTTGCGACCACGACAGTCCATCCTATTGTTTTTAGAGGGTTATGGTATGCCGAGTTTATAATATTGTTAAGCTTTAGTTGTAGTTTTTGATTCACCAGACTCACTCCACTCTTCATCCATGCGCCACACACATACTCCCGACCAATTCGGATCACTTTTTATTACTGCAATTTTGCAATCTATTACATGTATGGAGGATTTTATGAAGGAGTTTGAGCAGTATCCATTATTGCATTGCACTCTTCCTATACCTTCAGGCTTGACATTCTTACCTATGATTAAAGATTTCTTTTCTTTTAAACCAATACCACACATGATGTGGGAATAGTCACTCACTTTCCTTAAGTCATCAAGATTCTGCGTCCTCTTAAACCTACTCGCATACTTAATAATGCTCCCCATACAAAACCCTTCGCCATACCCCAATGCAATAATCAGGTCAATCGGCTCAACTTCACCTTCTGTTTTGTAATGTTCGGACCCCTCAGTTTGGCAGTATTCTCTTCCTGCTTTGCGTATTTCATAGATGCTTGGCATTATTCCACCTTCTCTTCCTTTTCACTCTTTTGATCATCAACCGATGGCAATTGCATATATCCGACCCATAGGGCTATCAGGATTCGCTTTTGATTATCGGTCATTATTTATTTCCCGAGCTTCCGAAACCATTTGTTCCCCTGTCGCTCTCGGGCAATTCATCCACCTGCTCAAATCCAGCCTTTAAGTAAGGGACTATTACTAGTTGGGCTATGCGCTCTTTGGGATTGATAACAACATAATTAGAGTCGAGAGGGTTAAGCACATTCATGGACATTTCCCCAGTATAGCCCGCGTCAATAGTGCCTGTGATGACTAATTTTCCCTCTCCTGATGCTCCCGAACGTGGTTGTATTAGCCCGACATATCCCTCTGGAATAGAAATTCCTATGCCTGTTGGGATTCTCCTTATCTCGCCAGGGTGTAGGCGAATCGGTTGTTCTATCCTTGCCCTAAGGTCTGCTCCTGCATCGTTAGCGTGTTTGCGATATGGAAGGAATATGGAGTCTGTGGTGTTTGTTAGTTTAGTTGGAACAATTGCAAACCCTATACCCCTTTCCCTCCATTCTGTGAAGTCTCCGTGACATTCAACACATGGCTCTCTGTGTAAAGAAATCTTCGTAAATAGGCAATTATCGCATGATTTTTCCATCATTTTATCCTCCTTATTGCACTGTTGTTGTGTTATTGAGTTAGGTCATAATACTTATCTCTATTTCCATTCTCTGCTTGTCTTCCGTGCAAGGCTCCTTACGCACTGCCAACTCCATAACCTGCCTATCGTCAAGGAAAACTATCTTATTACAACCATCCAAAGCGCTCTTGGCGTAATTATCGACATCACCATCGCCGCCCATCGGCGTAGTCTTGCCAGACAGATATATTCTCACCTTCACGCTAACTTTTTCACTTATGGGAGTTTTATATATCTGCTTGGCAATAACCCCAATTGCATCCTTGTATGATAAATACCTTTTAGACGCTTTGTTCCACTTTGTCTTCTGCGTCATGCGAACTGCTGGGATAGGTCTGCCAGGAATAACGATCATTCCTGATCTCATTTATGCATCCGCATCCCCTCATCAGCATCCTTTGCCACAAACAGCATCGACATTACAACCACACCGACAACTCCACCTATGCCCATTCCAATAAGCAACCATCCAATCATCCAACTCTCCCCCTCTTCTTTTTATACTCCCCCTGCACCACCGGACAGGCCCAAGTAGGACAATCGGTACACATCATGAAGCAACCCCCACCTGTAGCATCACAGACGATACCCGGCCCATCATCGCGAGGTTTTGCATTAGCACATGTCAAGCAAGCGCAAGGCTTTTTTCACTTTCTCTTCATAGCTCGGTATTTTTCAGCGAACCCCTCACCTTAGCCAACGCCTCATTCCTCTTACTCTGTATTTCCATCCACTTATCATATAATCGTTGTGTGAATCTTGGTAAACTATTTGAACTCCCCCACGCTCCATCTTCCGTGATAAGCTCTGCCTCAAATTCTTCATATAGCTTTAGAACTTCGTACATATCAGGAGCGGCCACTATTAATTTAGCATCCCCTTCGCCATTATCATTATGGCTAATAACACTCGCTATTGCCCATCCA
>Ga0209728_1002117_pt1 | contig 10507 bp, 11 predicted proteins | sample RifGroD1_FD_183997 | JGI IMG/M metagenome (GOLD analysis project Ga0209728, IMG submission 183997) | Groundwater microbial communities from Rifle, Colorado, USA - Groundwater D1 (SPAdes) (version 2) | ecosystem: Environmental > Aquatic > Deep subsurface > Groundwater | place: Rifle, Colorado... | reverse complement strand
TCTTTTTCAATAGTAGTATCTTTATCAAAATCTAAAGCAAATATTTGTTGACTAATCCAATCTATACTTTTTCTACCTTTAAGTAATGCTGGTTTAAATGTTGCTCCATTGCTTAATAAATTAGCTAGTTCTTTAATTTCAATTTCTGTTTGAGTTAATCTAAATTGAATTCCTTTAGATTCATCACCATTAGGTTTTTTACTAAACGTCTTTTTGTCAACCATACATTTAATTATCATTAAAATAATCTTCCTCCTTAATTTATAAAACTATAGTTAATAAAATAAAAAACACTAATCATTTTTATGGATTAGTGTTAGTCCATTCCGTTAATATTGTTGATAAACTATCATTTCTTTCATATAACCAAAATGTTTTTTCAGTGTAATAATCTTTTGCTCTTATAATATAATTAATATCTTTTTCTGATAAATATTTTTTTAATTTACCACTAAAACATCTATAAAATTTATGATCTTTATTTTTCATATTAAATACCTCTTATATTAAATTTATATTACACTTGTTTTAAAAGTAATTAAAAATATCACTAAATACATTTACACTTGTCACTAAAAGTAACTATCAGTTACTTTAGCAAATACACTCCCTATTTATAAGGATTTGTAGATATGAGGGCGAGGGAGTGTATATATTTATTATTATATTCTAAACTGTTGTCATAGGAATCACCTCTCATATAATTAGATTATATTATTAATCTATCGTTATTATAACTTATTGCAATACATAAGTCAACATATTTATTTTAATATTCTATAAAATTTATTTTATTTTATATTATGGGTTAGTGTAGAGTGAGATATGATTTATACTCTACACTAAATAAAATACTTAACTAGATATCTAATTCTAATTTAATATAATATCTTTCCCAATGATCTCTAATCTTTTGTATCTGTTCTTTTGTCATTCCTTCTTGTTTTTTAATTTCTAACCATTGTTTCATACCCATTGTTTTCTTTCTATCATTACAATGACTACATGCAGGGATTACATTAAATAAAAGATCGACTCCACCTTCACTACTTTGAGGAATAATATGCTCTGCAAGTAAAATTTCGTCACTACCACAGTAAGCACATTTATTATCAAATTCTGCTAAAACTTTCTTCCATTCAACTTTGTTACTATAAATACCAGATTTACTAACCCAAAAACCATTATCATTTTTTACAATAATACCTTGCTTTATTCCAACTATGAATTGTCTAATATTTTCTATTCCGTAGTAAGAAATCCAATATTGTTTCTTATTTATTTTCTTATTACCAAAATTAATTCCACTCCAATTTTCAAATTCTTTGTTAAACAAAGTATAATTATTACTATATGTATTTTTAACTCCTAGAGATTCCATTGCTGATAAAAAATCATTTATAACTAACATATCATATAATCTGCTAGAATTTTCATGGATTTTAAAGAGAGGTTGTTCTAATAATTCATCTACTTTATTTATAAGCATATGTATATTATGTTTTAATTCTTCATTGTCTGTAATTATTATACTATTATTATCTTTTAATGATTGTATATTATCTTGTAACAATAATATTGCATTATTATTATCTTGTGTTAATGCAATTAATTTATCTTCTGTTTTTGTGTTATTTTCTACATCTAATAAATATGTTCTTATCTGTTTTGCAATTATACTATCTCTTAACAACATTCCGATTCTAAGTATTGCTCTTCGAGGTATTATAGTTAAAGATTTTGCTCTTGATTCAATTTGACAGAGTGACTTAATGTAACTTAGTTCTTTACCTGTTAAAACCTTTAATCCATCACTTTTTAATTCATCATTATGTCTTACTATAACTTGTCTTATTGTTTCTTCTGAAACTTCAAAATAATTCGCCACCATTTCAGTTGTCACATTAGTATTATCTGGTAATAATACCAAACTTTTTACTTTCTTAAACATTTCATCTGCACGTTCATCACTTACTTTTACCACCATTTCTTCTCTCATAGTTTTTGATTCTAATAATACTTGCTCATTACTCATTTTTAATTCCTCCTTGTATTTTATTTTTTATTAGTGATTCTCTATCCAAAATAATTACTGTCGATAATTACCCTGAATATTAAAAATCATCTAGAAAATGGTCTAGAATAAAAAATACTCTGAAACCATTTCCTCGACAGTTTTTTAACCACTAATAAAAAACAAATAAGGAGATGTTCAGAGTAGTCGAAAGACCACTCTCTAGATGATTCTTAGAGATAAATATTTTTTTTTAAACATTCAATGGCAGAAGGGAGGAGAGGAACCCTTCTTGTCGTTATATTGGCCTAATATAAAGTCCATTGAATAATATTTTCACACAATAAAAAACACTTCTTGTATTTTTAAGAAGTGTCCTTAATCTATGAAAATATATTATAATTTTACTATTATTTATTTTATTATAATATTATTTATTTTTACTATATATTTTATTACTCTGTAATCTCAATCTTACTAACTACTTCATCTACTTCATCCTTCACATTTTCATCTGTTTTATCAGAAACAATATCTACAATATTATTACTTTTATTAACATTTTCAATAATTTTCTGTTTCTCAATTTCTTCATTCATTAACCTCATAAATTCTTCTTGTTGCTTCAGGCTATCCAACTTTTCCTGCATTATCTCAAATATTTTCTCATTAAATTTCTTAATCTCATCAGGTATTTCAATCTCCATTTTCTCTAATATCTCTTTAAATAAATTTTGATCAATCAATATCCTCATTAATTCTAATTCTTCTGATAGTGACTTAATTTCAATATTTTTCAAAGAAGTGAAATGAGTAATAATTAATAATTGCGTATATCTATCTATTGGGAAATTATTTAAAGTTTCATCTTCTTGTATAAGTTTATTTATTGAAATTAATTTGTTGAAAACTTCTTCAATAATAGTTTGACGAAAATGTAAATCAAATAGGATAGTACTAGAATTAGATAAAGTGACTTGTAATGTTTCATTTAATTGTGAATCTAATTTCTTTAATGTAGATAGGGTTAATGGTTTATTTGTTTTTGACATGTTTAAATCAATCCTCCGTTTATTATTTTTTTGTTTATATATGTATAATTATAATTATTTTTTAATTTATATTTGCCACAAATTAAATCATTAACATCATCAATTATCCTTCCTTCTAAACTTTTTACTAAAATACTACATCTACCATCTCTATATCTACTACATGTGATGCAATTACTTTTAAATATTTGTAATTGTTCGTTAGTAGGGAAAATACCTACAAAATCGACAGGACGGATTTCAATTATAATTCTAGGATTTTCAGAATCATAAAATATACCTTGTGTCCTTTCACATGATTGTGTATCATCAACCCATATACATTCTGATTCTGTAAAGGAATCAAGAAGTAGTTTATACATGTTATTACTATCCATATCTATCCTTGGAAAATAAAACGTGCAATCTACAAAATACTTCTGGAATCTATTATCTGATTTTTCCCAATCTTGAAGTTTAACTTGTTCTTTAATATGTTTAATGAATTTTTTCTTATAATCTTTTGCTTCTTTGGTTTCATACATCGTAACTTGAGGGACAGGTTTACCATTCTTATAAATTAAGAAAGACCTTGGTTTAAGATAATGATTCACACTGACTCCGATAGGACTAACTAATTTTAATACATTTGAAATAAATATCACTCACTTTCTAAATTTTATTGAAATTAATCTAAAATCATTTCTAATCTAAAATCACAAAACCTTATAAATCAATACTTTACAACACATCAAAAATCTAAAAATCTTAACAAAATTACGTTTTTATTTTAATATTGCAAATAAAAAAGAGTAGGGAAGAGGTTTAACCAATAAACCAATTCCTACTCTTTACAAATTAAACAATAATATATTAATATTTAATTATATAATTCATTACAATATGAGGATTCATAATGTTATGACTCTGACTTCCACCAGTATTTGATGTTGCCCACGTTCCAGAACCAGGGTCTAATCTCCAATCGTTTGTAAATATATCACTTGTGTCTGTATTTGTATTGTTATATGCAGTAAACGAATGATTGTGTGAAGGCATTTCATTTACAGTTAAAGCATGTGTTTCTTCACCACCAACACTACCTAAACTACGATTAGTATAAGTAATAGTTAATGTATGATTACCTGTTCCTTGACTGGTAATATCTATTGCCGTTCCTGCAATTGCATTAGTTAAAGAAGTTGCTAATTTAATACTAGTAGAAGATACCCTTATCACATAATATGTATTTCCTGCTGTTAATCCATTTGGAACAGTACCAGTTGTACTTAAAACTACTACAGAACCAGTATATAAACTATCATTGCTTGGCACAGCTATTTCATTTGTATTTATATTAACATCAGTATAAGCAAATGTAGAAGTAAAAGTTAATTGACCTGCACCAATTGGGAATCTACTTCTTAAATCAGGAAGATTAAAAGTTGTAGAACCGTTGCCTATACCATATGTTACATCAATTACATTAAACAATGCAGAATATGTTGCTCTAGATAATTCAGATCCATCACAAATTAGATATCCATTAGGAGCAATAGAACCAGCAAACATTTGAACTGAACCTATTACAACACCATTAGATGCAGAAGCAGGAGCAAATAGTGTTTGAAATGCCGAATCAATTTGTATTGGAATATCTGATGCTTTTTGTACAATAATTTTACCTACCAACATAGCATTTGTTGCAATTACTTGTGGAATTTCAGGTGGTTGACATGCTTTTGCTTGATCTAGACTAGCATCAATATCATAAAGAAATATATGTATTCGTGCAGAATCTATATCTGGTCTACACATACAACGATATACCCATATTACAGCATATTTTCCATCTGTAAGAGTTGATAATGTACCAGTTTTAGGATCATATTGAGTATTTGGAAATTGAGTAACAGCACTATATGAAAATGTACCATCACCATTATTTATCCATAAAAGCATTGTATCTACACTTGAATCTACTGTTGGAAAACTACTACTATACGATCCTTCCCATGCTTTTCCTGTATTTATAATAATATTTCTAGTATCTGATACTTCTAAAGTAAGTCCAGATGCTCTCTCAAATCTCCTTGTTTCAATTAATCGTCTGTGAATTTTATTCGATAAACCAAGTCCAGGCTCATCCCAGTCAATTACTGAAATACCATCACCTATACGAGCAACAGTATATACTGGAGTATTATTAGACCAATTAATATCTAATAAATTAAGAGTGATAGTATATTGTGGAATACCATCGTTATATTGAGCAATAAGATAATTTGTAACCATGTCAGTAGTTGCCAATGTTGATTCAGGGATAGTATACTCTGTTATTAAACCAGTATAATTAGTTGTATTATATAATCTAAAAGTACCTTCACTTATTGTAATTGTTCCTAAACCTGTATTATAAGTTATTGTTGGTTTTATAATAGTTCCTGAGTTTACTTTTATTTTAGAACCAGATAAATTATTAACATTATTTTTATTGCTAATAGGCATTTATTATCACCACCTTTCTATTAGAAATAAAGTCCATACCATTTTATATCCTGACCTAAATTACCTAACACTTTAATTTGTTTTATACTACAATAATCAATGGAAATAGAATTTCCAGCAATAATATGTAATACAAATTCAGAAGGTAATATTTGGATATATAAGTCTGTATTATTTGCTTCAATTGTTAATGAATTGAGAGGATAGGGGTTGTTGTTTTGATCTGTGAAAGTGATTAATTCATTTGCGACTGTGGTAGTATGAAATGGTGTTAAATTATCTTTGTGAATTGAAGATAAGTAGCCTGAGTGGAATAAATTTCCGATCATAGTATCATTCCTTTCTTTTTTTGCAGAATAGGGTTATTTTTATATAATTGTTTTTGTTTATATTAATTTTCACTTTCCAAAAACCTTAATATATAAGAGTTTTACAAAGTTAAAATTAATATAAAAGCGAAATTTTGTGTTGAAATTTGTAAAAAAATATGTGATTAGATTAGATATAATAAGTAAGTAATAGTAAATAGGGAAAATTGTTATTCTTTAAGACTTAAATGTTAAATATATTATATTAATAACATATGATTATTATATAATAATTAAATGATTATCAAATTCTCCATTATAATACCTTTGAGTAAATTCTTCAAATTGGAAGGGAGTGTTAGAACCTTTTTTATATAATTTATGAAATAAATCATGAACATCTTTTGTTAAACATATACCAAGGCCATATTTATAATGAAGTTCTAAACATTTATCAGTAATAAGTTTTAATTGTTCTTCAGTATATTTATTTATAGAATCATAAATATCAATTTTTAATTCATTTAAAGTTTCAAATACAATATTAGAAAAACTATAAACATGATGTATTATTAAATTATCTTTTTTACCAGTTAAATTGCATTTATAGTTATTAAATGCTAAGGATTTTATTTTCCAATCTTCTATTCTTTTCCTTAAATATTCCTGAATTGTAGATATTCCACCTTTCCATTTAACACTATTTTCACCAGAAAATTTAAGTTTAAAATCTTCTGATTGTGCGTACCTTTTAACACCATATCTATCTAACATAGTATTTTCACTTTTATTTTTAAATTCCTCTACTTGAGATATATATTCTTTACCATACTTATCTAAGTTTGTAATTTTAATTTTTTCCTTACACTCATCAGTTTGAGCATAATATTTTTTACCATATTTATCTAACATCGTATTATGCATTTTTTCTAAACTAATTGGATTATGTATAGAATATTCTACTCCATGTCTTTCCAATCTTGTTTCTCTTGCTTTTTTATCATATTCTTTTGTTTTAGTAAAACTTGTTTCTCCATATTTTTCTAAAGTAGTTATTACAATTTTATTTTTAACTTCATCTAATTGAAAAACATTATCAACATCATATTTTATTATACAAGATTCTTTATACTTTTTTGGAGTACATTTTTCACAACAATCTTTTTGAATAAATTCTCTAGATTTTCTATAATCTCTCCAAGGTTTATTAACTATTGTTTCAATACCTTCTTCTAAACAATAATCACATAAACATTGAATTGGTATTATACTACTATTTGTTAAATCATTTACTTTAACATTAATTTTAATATCTGTATCAATAACTATTCTATTCCGTTTATCTATTTTTTTAGGAATATCATATCCTAAATTATCATAATGCTTTACAGTTTTATTATGTAGTTTTACTTTTACTTCTTTTGTTATTAACATATTCATTACCTCCGTAGTAATTTATTTTCCGAAACTAAATATAATTAAATTAGGGAAGAAGTATCGGAATTACTCTTTTCGATATAAATAGCTAGTTTATATCTATCCCTAAATGTATTATACAATTATTTTATTATTCTTTCTTTTCAAATTTAGAAATATTAACTTTAATTTCTGATTTAACATCTTCCTTTAACAATTCATCCCAATCACCATCTACTAAACTAAATAACTGTTTTAATAATTCAAACTTTATTTCTTGCTTATATTCTTCATTAGAAATAAATAACTTCTTATTATCATAAATAATTGAATAAACAATATTTAATTCTATTCCCAAAGGAGGTGAAGCAGGATGATTGTATTTAATTAATTTACCATTTAATTTATCCATTTTAATACCTCATCTTTCCACAATTATACAGCATCAGCCAATACAGTTGTTTCAAAGAATACTTTATCAGTTCCGCTAGTTACAGGGAATAAATCATATTCAAATGGAATTTCTGTTGCTTTATCACTAGCAAATGTCCATTCAAATCCAGGTTTTACTTTTGCTTTTTTAATATCAAATTTAACTGGATATGTAAGTCCATCAGTTTGATCTACTGCTAAACCTTCTCCAGTAATACGAACATAACCAGGGAAATTATTTGCAGTTATAGTCATTTTTCTAGCAGTAGCAGGTGAAGTATAATCATAAACACAAAGGAATTTTGTACCGATTGCTGCTGTAGTAGTATTAAGTGTTACCGTTGCAGTTGCAATTGTGTATTCATTAGGATTCGAAGCTGGAGTACCGACCGTTTGTTCGGTTGAAATATCCCTATCATTCAATAGTTTGTAAATTTTCAAACTACCAGTTACAGGAGTTTGGGCGAGTGTCATAGTTCCTGCAACAGTAATAGTTTTAATTTCTTTATTGGGAACCTGCGTTGCTCCAGTAACCAATGCTTTACCTGTCATACTTGCTAAAGCAGCAGTATCAAGCAATGGTAAAGTTGCTTTAAAAGATGCATCTGCCGTATGATCGCTTGAACTAAGCAAATAATTCCCTTGCCCACCTCTGATATTAAGTCTTTCAGCCTTCGTCGAAACAGCAGAATCTTTTGCATAATCAACAAAAAATTGAACTGCTCCACCAACTCCAGTAGAACTATAAGTTTGTACAGTATAATTAATTACTTCCTTAAAAACGAACGAATTTGACATGTAATTACCTCCTAATTTATATTTATTTTAGTAAACCAGTTTTCTAATTTAATATCCTCTTTTTTTGCTCCATGTAGTAAACTTTGTATATCAATATCAAATTTATCAATCCTATTAAGTCTTTTAAATTGATCTAAAGTTTGATAAACAGTTAATTGACCTATATTCAATGGATTAATACTATTATGTTTTGCACTTACAGATGAAAGAATATCAGAGTAGTCATACATTGGTTCATCATTAGTTTTACATTTACTATATTTTTCTCTCATCTGCTTTATTTTTTTTGCCATTTGTTCAGCAATAGAATTAGCAAATTTCTCTGATTCTTCTGTTTGTATTCCATTTTGTTTTTTAAGGATAAATTTTATGTACTCGTAATTATGACTATTAATTATATTGTTATTGTTAAAATCACCTAAAATAAAACATAATTGTCCCATAGAGAATGTTATCTCTTTTTTAAAAAAAACAGATAATGCATCTAATACTAATTGTCTAAATTGAATGTCATGATAACTCACAGATACTAAATATTCAAATGTAGATATATCTTCTTCATCTTTTAAGTAATCACCTAGAAAGGTTTTAATTTGTTCTTCTTCTAAACAAAGTATACTTAAATATTGATTATACTTTGTAAACTTTATTTTTCTTATTTCGTCATTTGTTAAACAATATAATTTACCTACATTTGGTATTTCTATGTAATTGCTTAAAAATAATTCTATATTTAAATCTAATTCGTTTATGTTGTTAAGCATTATTATCAACTACCTTGAAAATCAGTGAATTTATAAGAAATTACAGAACCAAAATAATCATCATTTACTTTAAAATCACCACCAGAATAAAGTTCTAAAGAAAATGAACCCACACCTCTTTTTTTATTAAACATTGTATCAATTTGATCAAGAATATAATCTGTTCTTAATCCATTATCTGTTTTCATTAATTGCTTATGAGTAAAAATATATAGACTAAAAATTCCACTTTTAAGCACATTATTAACATATTTATAATTCCCAAATGACATTGTAATATAAGTTTTCATTTCATCTACAATATTCATAGTATATTGATATGGGAATATTTGAGAATATATTAATGATATTGAATCAAAACTACCTAAATTATGATTTAAAAAATCTTCTTCGTTAAATATTAATGCTTTAACTAAATCATTGTTAGTAATTAATTTAAGAAGGACATTATATTTATATTCTGATAACTTAGCAAATTGTCCCATTATTTATTTCACAACCTTTACGTTAACCTCCTAAAATAAACTCTTTAATTTAATACTTTTTTCAATAAAATTTCCATTACTATTATCCGTTGCTCTTAAAGTAATATAATAAACACTAGAATTAGCAACAATACTACATTGATCGTTATCAATAATATTTAGTGTATAAGAATTTATTGGTGTAGTACCAGGAATCACACTAAAAGTAAATTCTACCCCTTCAACTAAAATTCCATTATTATATTTTTTCGCTATATAAGTTTGTGAGTAACCTTTAATAATATCAACACTACCTAATAATTCATAAGTTATATTATCTTGTGGTACAGCAATTACATTTATATTAATACTTTTAAAAACACTACTATCACTACTTAAACTAACAGTAATATCACAATTATCAATCACATCATAAGCAGTTACCAATCCATTCTCATTAACATCTGCAATCAATTCATTGCTACTTGTAAAAGTTAAAGAGGGTAGAGGTGATACTAAAATTTGGTTGTCATATACATTGATATTAAGTTGTAGAGTAGTAGATTCTTGAATATCAATATTTTCACCATTCAATATTTCAAGTGTAAATACGTGAGTTTCCTGTTCAATTTCACTATATTTCATTTTAAAAATTAATAACCCTTTTTGTGAAATATCATCAGCAACACTTGAAATATAATAATTATGTAATCCAATTTCATATATGTCATTAACATTAATTTGTTTAGTTAATAATGTGCTTGATACAGTT
>Ga0209728_1002112_pt1 | contig 10535 bp, 8 predicted proteins | sample RifGroD1_FD_183997 | JGI IMG/M metagenome (GOLD analysis project Ga0209728, IMG submission 183997) | Groundwater microbial communities from Rifle, Colorado, USA - Groundwater D1 (SPAdes) (version 2) | ecosystem: Environmental > Aquatic > Deep subsurface > Groundwater | place: Rifle, Colorado... | reverse complement strand
AGGATTTTAGTATGGATTCAAACGCCCTTGAGATGGAGAGAGGCATCACTATTTATTCAAAAAACGCATCTCTATTTTATAAAAATACCAAAATCAATATCGTAGACACTCCCGGCCATGCCGACTTCAGCTCTGAGGTTGAGCGCGTTTTGCGTTCCATTGATACGGTTTTACTAGTCGTGGATGCCCAAGAGGGTCCCATGCCACAGACTAAATTTGTGCTTAAGAAATCGCTTGAGCTAGGGATTAAGCCGATCGTTGTTATTAATAAAATAGATAAGCCGGCTGCCGATCCAACTCAAGCCCAGGAAGACGTACTCGAGTTATTTATGGATTTGGGAGCAACCGACGAACAGTTAGATTTTAAAACCGTATTTGCTATTGGCAGAGAGGGTATCGCTAAAACCGATCTAACTCATTCCTCTATAGATTTAACGCCTTTATTAGATACTATTCTTGAAGATGTTCCGCCAGCAAAATCAGATACCACTTTACCCTTACGCTTTCAGCCATTTAATCTTGCTTATGATGATTTTCTTGGTCGTCTTGGCATCGGAAGAATATATGAGGGTGTAATGAAAAATGGATCTAATGTTATTGTTAAACAAGTTACTGGAGAAACTCAAACAGGAAAAATATCTAAACTATACACTTTTCAAGGAATGAAGAGGACCGAAGTCGAAGAAGCAGTTGCCGGAGATATTGTTATGGTTGCCGGATTGCCTGATATATATATCGGGGAGACTGTTTGCGACAATATAAATCAGGAGCCCCTAACAGCGATCAGCGTAGATGAGCCAACAATTAGTCTAAACTTTTTAGTTAATGATTCTCCTTTTGCCGGACAAGACGGCAAATTTGTTACGACCCGACAAATACGTGAAAGGCTAGAACGTGAGCTGGAGGTAAATATTGGGCTGAAAGTTGATTTCGATTCTTCTGAATATTTCAAAGTCTATGGCAGGGGAGAGTTACACATATCAATACTTTTGGAAAATATGAGACGCGAGGGCTACGAATTACAAGTCTCGCAACCACAGGTTATTATAAAGGAGATTGATGGTCAGAAGATGGAACCATTTGAAGAAGCAATCATTGATGTGCCTGATACACTTGCTGGCGTTGTTATCCAAAAACTAGGCAAGAGATCTGGTATTATGACTAGCATGCAACAGCATCATGGAGAAACACGTCTAACCTTCGAGATACCAACTCGCGGATTACTTGGTTTTAGAAATGAATTCGTCATCGATACCCGAGGAGAGGGAATATTATCAAGTCGCTTTATTGGATTTAGACCACATGTCGGCGATATTCGAAAGAAAGAGACCGGATCAATGGTTTCTGCTGAAACTGGCAAGGCCTTAGGATTTTCTCTATATAATTTGCAAGAGAGAGGTACTTTATATATTGACCCCAACACGCAAGTTTATGAAGGTATGGTTATTGGTAATACGGCCAAAGGAAACGATTTAACCGTCAATCCCATCAAGGGCAAGAAATTGACGAATATGCGAGCCTCGGGTTCGGATGAGAATATTATGCTAATACCGCCACTTCTCCTATCCCTAGAGAGGGGGCTTGAGGTTATGTCAGATGATGAATATCTAGAAATAACTCCTAAAAATATCCGTCTTCGCAAGCAATATCTTACCGATATAGACCGTATTCGCGCTGAAAGAAAAGCAGCTGACAAGAACAATGCTATCTAACATTGAGATACTTATTCCAGTAATCGTATAATTTACTTGTTGCTACTATGTCGCCAAAACAGTACTTGGCGATTTTTAGATACTCTTTTTCTTTATATAACCTCGCAACATCATCACCAGTAATACCGTCGGCCTTAGGGCTTTCTATATCAAAGGCCTGACACCACATGTGCAAACTCTTGCGCCATCTCGCTGCACCAAAGTTAGATAATACATCCAATAAATCAAAATGGGGCTGTTTAGCGTAGCGATTATGCATTAGGTTAACGGTTGGTCTTATCTTCAAAACAGCTGAACGTATCATTAGATACGGACAATCAAATGCATGGCCATTGAAAGTAATGAACAGATCATAATGAGTTGCTAATTCCCAAAAATATGTAAGGACACCTTTCTCGTTAGGACAGGGGATATACTGAACATTGTTTTCCTCGCTCTTCTCTAGTTTTGACTTACCGACTTGATAATAAACAGCACCCTTATCGGTATCTGGATTTAATATGCCAATAGCAACTACTTCGCCGGTTAAAGGTGATAGACCAAGTCCATTCTTTATACCTTCAATCTCTTCGGGTGATTCAGCGTAAGCTAAAAGTAATTCTTTAGCTTTGTCATCTAAAGATTCAAACTCAACGCCGACTGTTTCGATATCAAATATTAATTTAGGCATATCTTATTCTACTAAAAATGCTGCGATTAGCACAGCATATTGACATACTGATATGACCATGTTACCTTGGTCACAGTTATTTATAGGGGACTAGCAAAATGGCTGCGATGGAACGAAGAGCTGACATTGCTGCGATCAATATTAACGAGATACCTGACGTGGCAAGATCTTTACATGCCGTCGATATTAACAAGGTAAATGTACGCGAGCATCACGCTTCTTATCATATTAGGGTTAGATATCGCAAACTAGCACCAGCCACATCTCTAGTTTTATTCCAATGGTATATACTTTCGGAATTTCATATCATTCTACCTGATATTGAGGGAGTGGATGATAGGGCAAGGGGATTGATCGACTTTGCCCTGAAGGCTGATCCAGGATATGTTGCCAAAGCCGTCGCAGGTACCCAAATGCGTATAATAGTTTGGAAGGATCCGATAATCGAAAGAGACGAGCTATTCATGTTTAGAGAAATTAATTGAAGAAGATAGTACAGCCGCGCATTGCGCGGTTTTTATTACAAGTAGATTTTCTTCTCATTAGAGCCTAGGGGAGTGCCCAATTCAAAAGAGATATCACGTCGCACAATGTTGGTTATGCGACAATATACTAGATCGCTAGTCTCACTCTCTTATTTAATTAGACTCAGGAGCTCCTTTAATATGCCGTAGAGTACGCTTACTATTACCATAAGAATATTAATCAATAATCCTGCTATCGCCTTCAGCCCGTTGATAAGATCATTTATATTCATATAATTTAACTATTTTAGCACTCCCCTGTTTATACTGTTAATTATAGCATCAGAAGTTATTTTCTTAAATATTCTGTCTTTAAGGCGTTAACAAGAGCATTAATCTCATGTTTTGTTGTATATTTACCAATAGATATCCTTATTGAAGATTCGGCTTCCTTCTCTCTTAGACCAATCGCTCTTAACACATAAGATCCAGTATCGTCGTTTGTTGCGCAAGCAGAGCCTGATGAGATATAGATTCCATTTTTACTCAAGCTCAACACCAGGCGTTCAGAAGATATATTATCCATGCAAACGTTAATAATAGTTGGTAACATATATAAGCTATCGGCATTAATAATAACTTTCGGCATGGCTAAAAACAATTTCTTTATTAAATAATTTTTTATAATTAGAATCTTTTTATAATTAATATCCCTTGTTTGTTCTGCGTTTTTTAAAGCTTCGCCAAATCCGACAATAGCGGCTACGTTCTCTGTACCGGACCTCATCCCCATCTCCTGTCCCCCGCCTAATATCATAGGCGATAGATTAACGTTTATATCTCTATACAATACTCCGACACCTTTTGGTCCGTATATTTTGGCACCATTTAATGTCATTAAATCAATCCCTAGCTTATTTACATTGATTTCTACTAATCCCGGAGCCTGACATGCATCAATATGCAATAGTGGATAGTTAGTATACTTTTTATATCTTTTAACTAAATCTGATATAACCTTAATATTTTGGATAGTCCCGATCTCATTATTTGCATAGATAATCGATATCAAGGTTACGCCTTTACTAACGACATCGGCTAATTCTTTTAAATCGACAAGTCCCTCTTTATTCACTTTTAACCTTGTGACTTTATTCCCTTCCTTCTCTAATCTCTCAGCTACAGCCATTATTGATTTATGTTCTATTGCCGATATAACTAAGTGGCCCTTCTTGCTAGTATCCTCTCTGGATCTCATGATGGAAAATAACGCTAAATTATTGGCCTCAGTACCGGAAGATGTGAAGATAATTTTGGATGAACGACATCCAAGTTGCCCAGCAACAATCCTTCTAGCGTCTTCAATGGCCTCACGGTTTTTGGCCCCAAATTTATGAGCCGATGAAGCATTACCAAAATTGCCCCTTAGATAGGGCATCATCTTCTTTAGAACTCTTGCGTCAATGGGCGTAGCCGCCGCATAGTCTAGATATATATTCTTCACTAAACTATAATAACATTAATTGTTATTATGGCAATATCAGTACTTCATATAATCCTGGGGATTGATTGATCCCTCAAAATAGTTGAAATAGAGCTGACCATTCTTTTCTTTCACGTAGGTGAAAAAATCCTTATAGATACTTACATGCAAGTGAGAACCAGTTGAATTGCCAGTTGAGCCTTCATAGCCTATAACTTGTCCTTCAACAACCTGCGTGCCAACGCGCAAGAATGATAAAGAACTCATATGGGCATATATACTGACAAGATTATATTGATTTGGATGTTTTATAGCCACCCAGTTCCCCCAACCATCATTTAGACCATTAGCTATAATTTCTCCATCTCCAATTGCCATTACCCTTGATCCCATACCACCAGAAATATCTACTCCATTATGAGGCGATCCACCATAAGCCCCCCTTTTGGCATATGTGGTCATCCCATATCCTTGAGTAATTCTATGGCTAGCTTCGGGCCAACTGAACAATACCGTGCCTTTTTTAGGTAAACCGCTGGCGGTAACATGTACGAGATATAAACCACCTTGGATTATTTTTGTTTCCAGTTCGCGTAATTCTGTAAAAAATAATGACTTCTTTTGCTCGGTAGCTTGTAACATTTTTTGATATGCCGCTTCCTGACCCTTCGTAATTTTAAGCAAATTATCCTGAACAACTTTGGCCTGACTCAATGATAATTTTTGAGCAGATTGATCCCTATTGAGGGCCTCTAGGTCTTGCTTCCTAGTCTCAAGATCAGATTTTTCCGATTCTAATTGTATTTTTGAATCTTTGAGCTCAGAAACCATATCTAAAAGGTCAGAATTTATCGTTCTAGCATAATAATCTTGCCTCAAAAAATCCGATATATTTTGATTTTTGATCAACGACAGAATCAATGGCTCGGCATCCGTCTTGCTCATATATAAGATAAGCTCCCCTATTGTATTTTTTCTGTAATCAATATCTTTTTGCGTATCAAATATATTGGTTTCGAGATTACTTATCTCTATGCCACTTTTATCAATTTTCTTGCTAGTTAATAAAATCTGATTCTGAATCCTTGCTACCTGATTTTTTAATGAGGCTATCGCCGACTGTATAGTTTTTGCTTCTTCTTGCTCGCTGGCTATATTGGATCGATACTTTTGCGCTTCTAGTTCAAGCTGCTTAATCTGTACTTTTAGCTCAGCCATTCTCTCTTCTTCTGTTTGAGCTATGGCCACTCCAGTTAACCAAAAAATAGTTAGTAGTATTAGTCCGGAATTTATGATTAATTTTTTATAAAATTTTGACATAATATACTATAGAGAGTTTAATTATATTAGTACTTTGACGGGAAAATGACATGAAAAAATATGATCCCGAACTAAAATCTGTTTTTTGGGCAGCAGCGATTATTCTTTGTACTGCTACGATACCTCATCTCATAGGACGAACTCATGAAATTCATGATTTCAACCTATTAAGATATTTGGGGATGGCCTGCATGTTTATATTCGTTTTTCCAATTGTTGGAGCATTAATAGATGGTACATTTGGCCGATTGATATCAACTTGGATACTACGGCATGTGTTAGCACTGCTCAAGATTAAGAAAGAACATATAGTTATTATTCTCATGGTTATAGCAACCATACTATGGAATATGCGACATCACTCTCCAATTCGTTCTCTAGGCGATATCACTGTAAATCTTATCTTTCTATCGGTATTTTTTAGAAGGGGCTTCTGGCCATCAGTTACTACGAATGATTGTAGGGATTGTTTTATCAGTCCTAGTCCTGTTTCGATAGCAGGACTTTTTTTAAATTTTTACCAATGCATCCTCAATTCTTCTTAGCGTACTTTTCCTGCCTAGTACGAAAGCTATTTCAACTGGATCCGGAGATTTATCCTTACCACTTAAGGCAACTCGTAATGGCCAATATATCAATCCCCTGTTATCTAATATTTTTCCGGCATCATCTAATAATAATCTTAGGGCTTCTTTGCTACTCTCAATTTTAAAATCATGATTTTCTATAATCTTTTTTGACATTTCAAGTGACCGCCTTACATCCTCTAAAGATCCACCTTTCCATCTTAGCAGTTCTTTGTCGTATATCGGCGCTTCCCAGAAATAATTGTAGTTACCAATATCTGTCAGTTTATCTAATCTTTCAGTCATGAATGGTATGGCTGCGTCGGGTAAGGTATCAATACCAACGAGCTCTTTAAATATATTGGGCTCAAGCCTTTTTATATATTGGGCATTTATCCAATCCAATTTTTCTACATTCCAAATAGCACCCGATTTATGAACTTTTGTTAAATTAAATTCATTTACCATCTCTTCTTTAGATATTATTTCTTTGCTATATGTATACCCCAAAAAACCAATAAAATTAACGATTGATTCTGGTAAATAATCTTTCTTATATTCGTCTAGAGCGGTATTGCTATTACGTTTTGACATCTTAGACCTATCTGTCCCTAAAATAAGCGGTAGATGGGCAAATAATGGTGGCTTAGTGCCAATAGCTTCATAGATTAAAATTTGCTTTGGAGTATTGGAGATATGATCTTCGCCACGAATGACATGCGAGATTTTATGTTCTATATCATCCACTACGACAGAGAGATTATATAACGGCGCTCTCTCATTCTTGGCAATACTGAAATCGCCCAGCAGTCTTTCTTCTTGTTTAATATCTCCCCTGATTAAATCATTGAAACGAATAAATCTAGTAGAATTTTCATCTACTGCCAATCTGATAATACCGCCTTCTTTAGATCGAGAATTATCACTTGCATTTTTGTGTTTGAATGCGCATAGATGCCTTTGAGGCTCACCCTTGGTTTGCTGTTCTTTCTTTTCTGTCTCTAACTCCTCTTGGGCGTGGTAACACCAGAAAGCATTACCAGAGTCTAATAATCTCTTAATATAAGCTTCATATAAATCAGTTCTCTCCGATTGACGATAGAATTCATCCCAATCAAAGCCTAGCCATTTCAGGCCAGCGAGAATGTCATCTTCAAACTCTTTCTTGGATCGCTCTAGATCGGTGTCTTCGATTCTTAGAATGAATGTCCCGCCCATACTACGAGCAAATAACCAGTTAAAAAGGGTAGTACGAGCGCTACCTATATGCAAATAACCCGTCGGGGACGGAGCCATTCTGACCCTAATTTCTGGGTTATTGTTCATAGCCTTATTATAACCGATTTATTGCCCAAAACAAAGAAAGAAATCTCACATTTTCTTCTCATCCTTTCAATGGTTTAGTATGTGTTGTATATTTATCCCGTTAGAGATTCAAGTAAATTCTATGTATTTAATTGAAGTTATACCGCTAACTAGAATACCGGCCAATGGGCCGCAGATTTTAAGTTATTATTTTAGCCAAGACTTAAGGCTAGGTTCTGTTATTGAAATTACAATCAATCATCGCCAAGCTCGGGCTATTGTGATTTCATCCTCGCCCCTCACGGATCGCAAGATGATTTTAAAAAAATCATCTTATCAGATTAAGAAAGCCAATAAGCTACTTTTTGAAGACCCTCAAGTTAATGAATATCAACTAAGAGTGGCGTCTTGGATCAGTAGAAATTATTATTCGCCTCTTGGAATTTCGTTGACTACAATTTTGCCACCATTTTTTGGTAAGAAAAAATATGATCTTTCCGATGTTATGGCTAATAGCAATACCCATTCCGATACAAGTATCAAAGGTGTAAGTTCCTATAAATCAATAGCTGCTCCTGCTAAAAGGATGCTCCGATCTTTATTGCCGGACATCAATGAACATACAAAAAATACTGGACAGGTATTGATTCTCGTACCGGACTCAACCGTCTCAGCATATTATTATAATGAATTAAAAAACCTAGACTTTGCCCCAATTCAAATATCCAGCCAGATTAAAAATAAAGAATTTTTCGAAAAATGGAAGAATGTTTCTTTTGGTGACGCTCGAATTATAATTGGCACTCGAACTGCTCTTTTTTTACCATTTAATAATTTGGAGCTGATAATCATCGAGGATTCTTCTAATGATATGTACAAATCTGACATGACACCAAAATATCGCGCGACCGACCTGGCATTCGAGATAGCTCGTCTAAATAATGCTGACGTTGTTATCGCCGACCAAACTCCTGATGTTGAGTCATATTTTAAGTCGATTAATCTAGAAATTGAAATATCTTACAAGCAAACTCAAAATAACAATTCGATTAAATTGATCGATATGATTCCGGAACGTTTACAGGATAATTTGTCTATGTTTAGCTCGGAGCTTAAATCTGAAATTATTCAAACCGTTAACGATAGCGGGAAGGTACTAATTTATGCGCCACGGCGTGGTTATGCTTCTCTATACATATGCTCCAACTGCGGACAAGCTACAAATTGTCCAAATTGCGATATCGCCATGCGCGTCCATAAGCACAGCCAATATATACTAAATTGCCATCATTGTGGCCTAACCAAAGATGTTCCAAAATTTTGTCTGAATTGTCAGAGTGGCAGTATGAGAACAGCCGGCCATCCTGGAAGTCAAAAAATATACGACGAATTATTGCGTTATATCGAATTCGGACAATTAAAAAAGGTACCTGTACTAATCCTGGATTCAGATGTCGTTAAAAACAATACGGAAACCGAGGAAATTATCAATGAAGTAACTAAGCCGGGACCCATAATTTTAATTGCAACGGCTATGATTCTGAGTCATCGTTATAATCTGGACTTTAATTTAATTGGAGTTACAAGTATCGATGCTTTAAGTAATTTTTCTGATTTTAAAACCGAGGAGAAATTATTAATAACTCTCAATAAGCTCTTAGATTTTAATCCCAGAAAATGCCTGCTTCAAACTTCAAAAATTGAAAGTCGAATTAATACAGTCATCGACGAACAAGATGTGCTTGAGTTTTATAATGGAGAACTACAAGATCGAAAACTTCTATTCTATCCTCCATTTTCTAAGATAATTAAATTATCATACAGGGCTAGCGACAGAACCAAGAGCTTATCTGCGCTTCGCCTACTATCTGAGAAACTAAAAATGGTTATTGCTCAGAATAAACTTGAGAAGCAGATCGTACTTAAAGATACTTTTGCAGAATATGGTTATCGTGAGAATAATTACTTCGTATCTGTTCTAATATTAAAATGCGACCGAGACTATGCCGACATTAGGAGTCTGCTTCGCTACGTCCCCAACGATTGGAGCATAGATATCGATCCAAATAGCATCACTTGATTTTTGATTTTTACTATCATTATTGTATAATATTGCCATGTTAGATATCACTAAACTTCCAAGCAAAATACTCAAAAAAACACTTAGGACAGTTGATCCCGCAGATATAAAAAATAATTCTTACGCAGAGTTGGTTTCAGATATGAAAGAGGCCATGATTAAAAATAATGGTGTTGGGCTAGCTGCCAATCAAGTCGGAAAAGATCTAGCTATATTTGTAATTGATTCCAATGTCGCCAAGACCAACAATGTTCCAGAGGCATATTTTAATCCCGAGATTACAGAATATTCCAGGGAATCCGATGAGATAGAAGAGGGATGTCTATCAATTCCGGAATACTTTGTACCTATCAAGCGTTCCAAAAAAATAATGCTGAAATTCGTAGATGAAGAAGGTAAAAAAAGAAAAATAAAAGCGCGAGGTTTCCTCGCGCGGATCTATCAGCATGAGACTGACCATCTAAACGGATTAGCTATAAAAGATAGGACTGATTAGTGATGGTATGGCTACCACAATAACCACGATTCCGAAGCCAGTAAAGAGAGAACCTACAACGTAGATAGCAGCACAGGTAAAAACATAGCCAGCCTTCGGAATAAGTTCAAGTTTTCTATAGATACCGAGGAGCATGCTGATAATAGTACCTCCCATAATCAGAATTACCCCCAAAAGAAGCATCAGCAAGCCTGTCTGTGCACTCACCTGCATACCCACCTCCACGTATATACAATATAGTAATTATAGACCAATGTCAAGTCATAGAATAATATTTTTCGGGACGCCAGAGTTTGCGGTATCAAGCCTCAGGAGACTCTTTGAAGCTGATTTTGACGTAGAAGCCGTGGTAACCACGCCAGATGAATCCATGGGTAGGAAAAGCGAGCTCACTCCCCCGCCAGTCAAAGTTTTTGCCCAAGAAAAGGGATTAAAAGTT